>ERZ1673697.32-NODE-32-length-216188-cov-11.487353_pt1 | contig 216188 bp, 197 predicted proteins | sample MGYA00580227_ERZ1673697 | MGnify/ENA primary metagenome ERZ1673697 (study PRJEB41218, sample SAMN15661759) | gut metagenome | host: Homo sapiens | place: Canada: London | collected 2015-08-20/2019-03-30 | study: EMG produced TPA metagenomics assembly of...
TACCACACGCAGTTCGCTTTGTCAAGAACTTTTTTCAACTTTCTTTCGGAAGTTTGTTTTGTTCTTGGCGTTCCCTGCGAGCGCTTTGCTAATATACCACCCGAATCGACGGCTGTCAACAACTTTTTTCGCATTTTCGTAAAAAAATTTTTACCCTTTTTTCAGGCACTAAATATTGTGGTTTTTTCCGGTTATACTACGCAATATGCAAACCAACTTCTTTCACCGCGGCACCGATGATGGGCCGCACCCGCGCCCGCAGCCGCAGTATGACGTGCCGGTCACGGCGGGCGAACTGAAAAAAATATTTTCCGACTGCGATGATTTTGAGGCGCGCACCGTGCGCATCGGCCTCGAGAGCTGCCTGACGGTGACCGTCTGCTGGCTCGACGGCGTGGTCTCGGCGGGCGACGTGTCCACGGACGTGCTGCGGCCGCTGACAGAGGGCGGCCGCCTGGCGGACATCACCTCCACGCGCGAGGCGGTGCACCGGATCGAGCAGGGCGCGGTCTACAGCTGCTCGACGCGCACGCGCGCGGAGATGGATGACGTGGTATCCGACCTGACCAACGGCTCGGTCGCGCTCGTGTTCGACGCGCAGCGCAAGGCCGTCACGTTCGAGGTGCGCACGTCAAACGTGCGCGCGGTGTCGGAGCCGACGATCGAAAAATCCGTCAGCGGCTCCAAGGACGCCTTTGTCGAAACGCTGCGCATCAACACCTCGCTCGTGCGGCGCAAGCTGCACACTCCGGCGCTGAAGCTGCAGCAGACGGTCGTCGGCCGGCAGTCGGAGACGACGGTGGCAGTGCTGTACATGGACGGCATCGCCGACCCTGCGCGCGTGCAGCGCATCCTCGACAAGCTCGACACCATCGACGAGCAGGCGCTACTCGGCCGCGGCGATCTGGAGCCGTATCTGACGCAGCGGCCGCGCGCGCTGCTGCCGCAGCTCGGCCAGACGGAGCGCCCGGACAAGTTCGCCGGTGCACTGCTCGACGGCTGCGTGGGCCTGCTGGTGGACGGGCTGCCGATGGGCTACCTGCTGCCGACGACGTTCCGGCTGCTGATGCACGCACCGGAGGACGAATCGCACCACTATCTGCTGGCCTCGGCGCTGATCGTGCTGCGGTACTTCGCGCTGGCGATCTCACTGACGTTCCCGGCGCTGTATGTGGCCGTGGCGATGTACCACCAGGAGATGATCCCGGCGAAGCTGCTGCTGTCGGTCATTCAGGCCAAGCAGCAGGTGCCGTTTTCGGTGCCGGCGATCATTTTGTTCATGCTCATCGCCTTCGAGCTGCTGCAGGAGGCCGGGCTGCGGCTGCCGAACTCGATCGGCCAGACGGTGTCGATCATCGGGGCGCTGCTCGTGGGCCAGTCGGCCGTGGACGCGAAAGTGGTCAGCCCGGTGGCGATCATCGTCGTGGCGCTGGCGGGCATCGCGGGCTACACGCTGCCGAATCAGGAGCTGAGCAACGCCGTGCGGCTGCTGCGGCTGGTGCTGGTGCTGGCGGCGGCGCTGGCGGGATTGTTTGGTATTCTGGCAGTGCTGGGGCTGGTCGTCTGGTATCTGTGCACGATCGACAGCGACGGCGTGGCGTATATGGCCCCGTTCGTGGACAGCGAACGGCCGACGATCTTCCGCACGCTGCTGCGCCGGCCGCAGCCGGACGAAAAATTCCGTCCGCCGGAATACGCCAGCCCTAATCGCCGGCGGCAGAGATAGGGCACACCATTATAATATAAGGAGGGATGGTCCATGCGGCGCAGACGGGCGCTGGCGCTGCTGCTGGCAGCGGGCATGCTGTGCAGCGGGTGCAGCACCGGCGCGATCTCGAGCAATTACCGCGCGGTCGAGGATCTGGAGCTGATCCAGACGATCGGCGTGGACCGCGCGCCGGAGGGCGTGTGTCTGAGTGCAGCAACAGGCAAAATGGGCGAGGGCGAGGCGCCGAAGCGCATGACGCAGTCGGGCGTGTCGATGCTCGCGGCGCTCAACCAGCTGCAGGACCGCACGCCGAGCGCGGAGCTGTTTTACGCGCAGACGAGCTATCTGCTCCTCGGCGAGGAGGCGGCCGCCGCGGGCGGGCTCGCGCCGCTGCTGGACTTCATCGCGCGCGACCCGGACATGCGCCTGAGCGCGCCGCTGTTCATCGTGCGCGGCGGCACGGCGCAGCAGGCGGTCATGGAGACGGGCGACGACAAGACCGACGTGACGGAAGCGCTCGCCGCGCTGGAAAAGGACATCACGCTCGACGGCACGAGCCACGCCTACACCTGCACGGACATCGCCCGCGCGCTCGCGGGCAGCGGCTGCGCCGTGGTGGGCGCCGTGGCGTGCGTGCGCACGCCGGAGAGCGAGGGCGGCAAACTGGCGCTCGCCCCGGCGGGGTACGCGGTCTTTCGCGGCGGGGACTATGTCGGCAGCATCGAGCCGGAGACGGCGCGCGGAGCCAGCATGCTCCTCGGTGCGGCCGGGCACGGCGACCTCGCCGTCACGGACCGCGACGGCGCCACCGTCATGCTCACGCTCGACACGTGCAAGACGGACTTTCGCCCGGTGTGGGACGGCGACGGCGCGCTCGCGCGCGTGGACGTGACGCTGAAGCTGCGCGCGGGCATCGTCGAGCTGCGCGTGCCGCGCCGGATCACGGCGCGGGAATATCAGGACGAGCTCAACGCAGCGCTCGCCGCACTTGTGACCGGCTGGGCGGAGGATGTGATCGCCGCGTCGCAGGCGCTGAGCGCGGACTTTCTCGGCGTGGGGCAGGCGCTCGCCATCGGCGGCGGGCGCAGATGGGCTGCCATCCGCGGCGACTGGCCGGCGGTCTGGCAGAGCGTGCCGGTGCGCGTAACGGTCAAGGCCGACGTGGGCCGGACGTTCGACCTGCGCGACGGCATCGACACATCGGGAGGCGGGACATGACGGGACTACAACTCACGCGGCGGCAGTACTACGCGCTGTGCACAATGGTGCTGCTCTCGCCGCTGCTGCATCTCGTGCCGCGCAAGACGACCGCGGAGGCCGGCTGCGGCGGCTGGCTGTGTGCGCTGGCGGCGCTGGTGCCGCTGCTGCTGTTCGCGTGGATGCTCGAGGGCATTCTGCACCGCGGGCGGCCGGGCGAGGGCATCGGCGAGATCACGCTGCGCGCGCTCGGCCCGGTCGCAGGGCGCGTGCTGCTGGGTGTCTACGCGCTGTGGTTTCTGCTCTACAGCGCGTTTGCGCTGCGCATCGGGGCAGAGCGGTTCATCGAGACAGTGTTCCCGCTGAGCCGGCCGTGGCCGTTCGTGGTGACAATCCTGGTCATGGCGGTCTGCGGCGCGCTCGGGAGCACGAAGGCGCTCTTTCGCGCCTCGGAAATCTTTCTGCCGCTGCTGATGCTCGTGCTGGCGCTGGTGCTGGTGTTCGCGGTACCGGGGCTGGGCGTGAAAAATCTGCTGCCCGTAACGGCGCAGGAGCTCCCCGGCGTTGCGCGCAGCGGGCTGACGGTGTTCGGCATCGGGGCAGCGGTGCTGTTTTTCAGCGCGTTCACCGGCGGGCGCACGCCGCCCGCACCCGGACGGGGGCGCGCGGCTGTGTGTTGGTGCGTGCGCATCTGCGTGCTCGTGACGCTGCTGAGCGCGTTCACGATCGGGATTCTCGGCGCGGAGCTGACGGCCAAGCTCAACCACCCGTTTTTCACCATGCTGCGCAACGTGAGCCTGTTTCACGCGGTCGAGCGCTTCGGCGCGCTCGTGATCGGGCTGTGGGTGCTGCCGGACTTTGTGCTCGTGTCGATGCTGCTGACGCTGGCGGTCAACTGCCTGCGCGCGGCGTGTTCGCGCGACGGGCGGCTGTTCGCGCAGAAGAACCCGCCCGCGCTCGTGCTCCTGTGCGCAGCGGCAGCCGGGGCGGGTGCGCTGTTTCTGGCGCAGAACGCGTTTGAGACCGACGCGCTGCAGACAAACATCGTGCCGATCGTGAACATCGTTCTGCTGGGCGTCGGCACGGTCGGGATGTATCTGGTCGGCCGGGTACGCGGGAAAATTTAAGTGCAAAACCGCCCTGCCGGAGGTCCGGCAGGGCGGTTTTTGATTACATGAAGTGCTTACGGAGCGAGGCGGTCGCGCCAGCGGGCGGTGAGCCGCTCGAGCTCCTCGGCAAAGGCGCTCAGCCCCTTGTTCGGGCAGCCGGCGCAGCGGCGCACGAGGGCCGTGAGCTCGCCGAGCGCGCGCTGCAGCCGCGCGTAGGCCGGGCTCTCGCGGCGCTTGCCGGCGGCGGCAGCCTGGCGCGCCTCGTCGCGCCGGATGGGCCGCGGCGGAGCCACGTAGGTATAGGCCCCAGCGGCAAGGTCGAACTCGCTGCCGCTGTAGGGCGCGTCCGCGTCATAGCCGTAGTCATCACGCAGGCAGGCGGCGAACGCCGTGCAGGCATCGTCATCGCCGTGGTTGACGAACACGTGCGCGGGCTTTTGCGCCATGGCGTTGATCCAGCCCAGCAGCCCCTGCTTATCCGCGTGGCCGCTCACGCCGGGCAGGACGGTGATCTCCGCGTGCACGGCAATCTCGTCGCCGAAGATCTTCACGCTCTCGGCGCCGTCGTGCAGCTTGCGCCCGAGCGTGCCGACCGCCTGATAGCCCACGAACAGCACCGTGCACTCCGGCCGCCAGAGGTTATATTTCAAATGGTGCCGGATGCGGCCGGCGTCGCACATGCCGCTCGAGGAGAGGATGACCTTCGGCGTCTTGTCGTTGTTGAGCGCCATGGAGTCCTCTTTCGTGACGGCGGTATGCAGGTCGTCAAAATACAGCGGGTTGACGCCGCTGCGGATGAGCGCGCAGGCCTCGTCGTCGAGAAAGCTCGTGTCCGTCTGCAGGAAAACGCGCGTGGCCTCATTGGCGAGCGGGCTGTCGACATACACAGGAAAGTGCGGGTGGCCGTGCACCATGCCGGCGTCCTTGATCTGACGGATGAAATACAGCAGCTCCTGCGTGCGGCCGACGGCGAACGACGGGATGACCACGTTGCCGCCGCGGTCGAGCGTGCGCTGGATGCAGTCGGCCAGCGCGGTCAGATAATCCACGCGCGGGCCGTGGCTGCGGTCGCCGTAAGTCGACTCGATGAGCACGTAGTCCGCGCCCGAGACGGTCTGCGGGTCGCGGATGATGGGCTGGTCGGTGTTGCCGATGTCGCCGGAAAAGACGATCTTCTTTTCCGTGCCGCCCTCAGTGAGCCACGTCTCGATGCACGCGCTGCCGAGCAGGTGGCCGACATCCGTGAAGCGGATGATGATGTTCTCTCCGACCTGGATGCGCTTGCCGTAGCCGCACGGGCGCAGCAGGCGCAGCACGCCCTCCACATCCTCGAGCGTATACAGCGGTTCGGGCGCCGGCTGCCCGGCGCGGGCGGCCTTGCGCCCCTTCCACTCGGCCTCGGACATCTGGATGTGCGCCGCGTCGCGCAGCATGATGCCGCACAGGTCGCACGTCGCCTCCGTGGCGTAGACCGTGCCGCGAAAGCCCTGCTTATACAGCAGCGGCAGGTGGCCGGTGTGGTCCATGTGCGCGTGCGTGACGAGCACAAACTCGATCTGCGCCGCCGGGACGGGGATGGCGATGTTCTCAAACAGGTCCCGCCCCTGCTCCATGCCGCAGTCGATCAGGCCGTAGTGTCCGTCGATCTCGAGCAGGGTGCAGCTGCCGGTCACCTCGTGGTCGGCGCGGATAAATGTCAGCTTCATGGGCTCGCTCCCTTCCGGTTTTCTTTCCCTGATTTTAACACACCCGCACGGGGAGCGCAACCGCGGCGCGAAAAGTTCACAAATAGCACCATACCCCGGCGGGGCAGCGTGCCCCACCGGGGTATGGCATTGCTTATTCACTTTCAAGCCGCAGCAGGGCCTCGCGGTACTGCACCGTGACCTTGTCGCTCCAGTCGCACCAGTAGTCGATCGCCTCCAGCATGCGGCCGTTCGTCAGCCCATCGAGCACCGTGCGGTACGTCGTGCACAGCTCGCGCATATCCAGCGTATACGCCACCATGTAATACGTCACGTGCGCAAGCTCGCGCGACGAGCGCAGCAGAACGCGGAAGATCATGTTGTCCGACTCGGCAAACATGCACACCAGAAACTGATTGACCAGGTCCAGAAATTCCGGCTTGTCCTTCTCGCCGTCCGGTGCGTAGGCGATGGCCTCCATCCGCTCGAGCAGCCCGTACAGGTGCCGCATCTGCTCCGTTTTGGGGTTGCGGCCCGTCCAGCGAAACCAGCCGAGCGCGACCATTTCGCGCAGCTCCAGAAACGCATCCACCAGTTCCGGCTGCGGCTTGCCGCCGTGCGTCATGATGGCGGCCAGCGTCTCCAGATTCGCCTGCTCCCAGTAGGGCGCGACATAGGTCGCATGCCGGGGCACGACCCGCAAAAAGCCCAGCCGCTCCAGCTCCTGCACACCGAGATGCACGTTCGTCTTGCGCAGGCCGTACTGCTCGGCCAGCTCGCTCTCCGTCGGCAGCCGGTCACCCGGCTTGCGCTGTCCGCTGAGGATCTCCTTGAGCATCCGGTCAAGAAATCGTTCCCGTTCCGACCGGTTTTCCGTTTCCTTCTCTTTCGTCATGTTCTCTTTTTTCCCCCTGAAACCTCCTGTAGATGCACGCATTGTATTGCATTTTTCGCCCGGTGTAAAGAGAAAATAACAAAATTTTTAAGATTTTCCCATCACTGTACAACAAACGGGACTCTCCGGCATCGGAGCGTCCCGTTTCTTTGAAATACCTAGATTTTTAACAATCAAGGGCAGGCCGCAAAGCCGATGGCCAGCAGCGTCTGCGCGAGGATGTACGTGAGCATGACGACGAAATTCTGCTTCGCGGGCTCGGCCTTCTTGGCGAAGAGCATATCGCACAGCACGCCGTCGGAAGCGAGGAAAAACGTCGCGCCGAAAAACGCCACGAGCTTGCCCCACCAGAACGCCGTCAGCAGCGGCAGGATGAGGCTCACGCTCAGCACACAGAGCATGAGCATATACGCCAGCGCCAGCGGACGCAGCGCGCGTGGGATATTCCTGCGGCTGCCAGTGTACACGAACGCGGCACCGGCGGCATAGATCACGCAGACCACGACGATCCAGATCCAGCTGATGCGGACGACATAGTGCGTGTAGATAAAGATCAGGTAGCACACGTGGCCCAGGAAGAACGACGACGTGCCGAGCACAAAGAACTTCTTCTTGAGCGGCCAGAGCAGAAACAGATCGCCCAGGCAGCCAAACAGCAGGCCGGCGACCACCCAAAGCGACGGCATGCGGGCAAAGGCGAGGTAGGCCAGCGCAACGACCGGCATCAGCGCGACCTTGGTCGGCTTGCGCAGGTCGTCATCGCCGCGCCAGCAGCTGATGAGGTGCACGATGGCGAGCACCGCCAGGAACACCGGGAACACCCATTGTAATACGATCATCTTATCCCATCCTATCTCCAATCAGAATGTGTTCGGAATCCGCGCAAGTTTACATCTCGTTCATTGACACGGTATTCCGATGCAATTATAATAGATTTGGAAGTTTATCGTCAATGATTATTGGAAATATTTTAATACTTAATATGCTTGAAGGTGTCCGTTCATGCTTTATTATCTGCTGCTCATTCCCGCCGTGCTCAGCACAGCGTGGATTTATTTTTTATCCCCCGCGCTGAGCTACTGGTGGCTGCTGCCGATCCTGATCGGCTGCTTCGCGGCAGCGAATCTCGTGTACGTGCTGCTGATGTTCGTCTGCTCGTGGTTCGCCGGGCCGAACAAAATGTATACGCACATCAGCCCGTTTTACCACGCGCTGACCATGGCGCTCGACGGGTGGATCCTCGCGCTCTGCCGCGTGAAGATCCACGTCACGGGCCTCGAAAAGGTGCCGACGGACACGGAATACCTGTTCGTGAGCAACCACCGCTCCAACTTTGACCCCATGGTGCAGTGGTGGGTGCTGCGGCGCTGGCGGCTGGCGTTCGTGTCCAAGCCGTCGAACATGCGCAAGTTCGTCATCGGCCCGTTCGTGCGCCGGTGCTGCTTCCTGCCGATCGACCGCGAGAACGCGCGCAACGCCCTGACCACGATCAACGCCGCGGCCGACCTCATCCGCGCGCATACGTGCTCGTTTGCCATCTATCCCGAGGGCACGCGCAGCAAAAGCGGCGAGCTGCTGCCCTGGCACGCCGGCTCGCTCAAGATCGCGCAGAAGGCCAATGTGCCCATCGTCGTTGCGACGATCGAGGGCACGGAGCGCATCGCGCACAACGTCCCCTGGCGGCGCACGCACGTGTACCTGCGCATCCGCGAGGTCATCCCGGCCGAGACCGTCAAGGCCACCAAGACGAACGACCTCACCAAAGGCATCCGCAGCAAAATGCTCGCCGAGCTGGGCAAATGATTCTGAAACGGCAAGCTTTTTCCTCGCCCGCACACCTGCCGGCGAGGATTTTTTTGCACACGTTAGATAATCTGATACATTTTTGTCAAAAGCGTTGAAAAGCGTCCTATAATAAAAGTCACCCTCAAAGGCACAGACAGGAGGTTATTTGCAAATGACAACCCACAAAAACACAACCTGAATTCTTGCCGTGCTGCTGGCCGTCCTGCTGCTCGGCCAGCTCGCCGCGTTCCAGATCCCGGCCTTCGCCGCGGACGCGGTGCCGGACGTGCACAACGGCGCGGCCGATTTTCTGAAGCTCATCGGCGTGGATATCACTGCGTTCACGAAGCTGGTCGACACTCTCAACAGCCTGCCCAGCGTGTTTGACAGCACGCGCGTGGCCTTCGGCTCGCCGAACCGCGCAGGCATGTACCTCGTGACGGCCATCGCCTCGAACCCAAACTATAAGACCGGTGTCGGCACCGGCGTGCTCATCGTGAAGATGCACACCTCCGGCGCGAGCCTGAGCTGGAACAACAGCGAGACGACCTACGCCGCCAGTGAACTCAAGGCCGACACCCTCAACGCCACGCTCATGTGCGGTGACAGCGCCGCCGACAATCAGGACGGCGTACACTACTGCTACGTCGGCTTCACGGCCGCGCACAAGCTGTACATCAACAAGCAGGCGCCCACCGAGGCCGGCACCTACCGCCAGACCGCCTATATCTTCGGCGGCAACGACATGGCAAAGTCCATCTCCCGAACCGTGACGATCACGGCGGACTGAGCCGCACCAAAACGCAAAAAAGCTCCCGGAGCAGCGCTCCGGGAGCTTTTTGCTATGGATTTAATGGCTGTCGGCCATGCGGTAGCCGACGCCGACCTCCGTGAAGATATACTGCGGCTCGACCGGGTTCGGCTCGATCTTGCGGCGGATGTTCGCCATGTGTACGCGCAGGAGCTTGTTGTCCCCACCGACGCCGGGGCCCCAGAGCTCCTTCATCATGGACTTGTAGGTGAGCACCTGCCCGGCGTGCCGGCCGAGCAGTGCCACGATCTTGTACTCGTTCGGCGTCAGGTGCGTGTCCTCGCCGGCGAGAAAGACGCGGTGCTTGTTGTAGTCGATGCACAGGTCGCCGACGCGGTACTCCCCCGTCATGGCCAGAGCGTCGCTCGTGCCGTCGGTGCGCGTGTGACGCAGCGCCGTGCGGATGCGCGCGAGCAGCTCCACCGTGCCGAAGGGCTTGGTCAGGTAGTCGTCGGCGCCCATGTCGAGTGCGGCCGCCTTGTCAATCTCCGCACTGCGGGCCGAGATGATGATGATCGGCATCCGGCTCCAGGTGCGCACGGAGCGGATGATCTCGCTGCCGTCCATATCCGGCAGGCCGAGATCCAGCAGCAGCACATCCGGGCAGTGCGAAGCGATCATCTCCAGCGCAGTCTTGCCGTCGGGCGCGAGCAATGTGTCATACCCGTGTGAACGCAGGGCTGCCTGCAGGTATTTGCTGATGCCGGGATCGTCCTCGACAATGATGATTTTATCACGGATCATGTGTTCGATTCCTCCTCCGCCGGCAGCCAAAAGCGGAACTCCGCGCCGCCGTCGATCTTGTTTCTTGCATAAATCTCGCCGCCGTGCGCGCGCACAATCGCGCGGCAGACGCTCAGGCCGATGCCCATGTGGCGGCCGCGGTCGGACGCCTCCTCCGCACCGAGCGGCAGATACCCGTCAAAGAGCACGCCGAGCAGCTGCGGCGGGATGCCGTCGCCGTTGTCGGCCACGGTCAGCCAGACGCGGCGGGCATCTTTGCGGATCTCGATGAAGATCTCCGTTGCCGACGGGCTGTGCTTGGCGACGTTCTCCAGGAGGTTTAACAGCACCTGCTCGATGAGCGTAGCGTCCATCGGCACGAGCAGGATCTCCTCCGGCTTCGAGACCGTGATGGGGATATCGGTACCGCAGTTTTTGCGAAAACGCCGGATCGCGCTGCCGACGATCTCCTCGGCGACCTCGTCCGATTTCTCAATCACGACACCCTCATCGCAAAAGCGCGTGACGGACAGGATATTCTCCGACAGGTGCAGCAGCCACTGCGCGTTCTGGTGGATCTCCTCGACCATGCCGCGCCCCTCGTCCGTGAGCGTCTCGTTTTCCTCCACGGTCGCGCTCAGGCCCATGATGGCCGTCAGCGGCGTGCGGATATCGTGCGACACGCTGCGCAGAAGATTGGCGCGCATGCGGTCCCGTTCCGCCTCGTAGCGCAGCTGCTCCTGCCGCTTGATCTGCGTCGTGAGCGTGCTCACGAGCACGCTCACGACCAGCATGACCGTGAACGTCAGCGGATAGCCGTCGATCGACATGTTGAATTCGTGAAACGGGTAAGTAAACAGATAGTTCACGCTCACCACACCGACGGCCGCCGCCAGGACCCCGGGCCAATACCCGGTGGTAAAGCGCGAGACAAGCACCACCGCCAGAATAAACACGGACGTGGCAAACGGATTGTTGTCATCATAGCAGACGGACAGCAGCTCGCACACGGCGACAGCACAGCCCATGATGAAGATGAACATGAGCGTATCGCGCAGCCATTGCGGCAGGCGCTTGCTTGCTTTCTGCATAAGCATCCCTCTTTCCGGACAGCCGTCTTGGCTCCACTGTCAGCATAGCACATTGTCCGCGCGAACGCGACGGTCTTTGCCGCCCCGGACACATTCCTTTCCGCCTTCTTAACGGCAAAGCGCCGTTTCCGCCGCGCTTTTCCGGAAACTTAGCGCATAGATTCCTTATAATGAAGTATCTTCACAGATCCCGTCCGGAGCACGGGCGGGACATCGGGGGAAAGGGGGCAGTCACATGATTTTTGCAGCAGTTGGCGGCGGTATGATCATTGCCTGCGGCGCGTTTGTGTGGTACATCCTCAAGCGCTGATGCGCGCCACCGCGTCGAGGGAGAAAAAACGGAAAACAGAAGTGATGATCGAGATCTATCACGACAAAGGCCAACCGGAAGCGATTTCCGGCTGGCCTTTGTCGTGTATTTTCTTGCTCAGCGGACGATCGCCTTCGTGCACAGCCAGTCGCACCAGTCGAGGTCATACTTGGCGTAGACATGGGTGCTGTCGCCGCTGGCTTCGGCGCGCAGGTTGCCGTTTTCGTCGTCGAAGAGCTCATTGATGTCGATGTAGAAGATCGTCTTGCCGTCGGCGAGCGCGGCGAGCTTTTCATTGAGCTGATTGATGCGGGGGTTATTGAACGTCGCATCCGTGCTCGAGCGCGAGGGGCCGACGTGCAGGTTCGCCTCGACATAGATGATGGCGTCCGGCTGCGCGGCGCGCACGCTGTCAACGAGAGAGGAGAACTTGGCCGTGATGTCGTCCAGATTGTTGCCGAGCTCGTTGATGCCGAGCATGATGTAGACCTTGCCGAATGTTTTCTGGCTCAGCAGCTGCGGCAGCGTGACGGTGCCGACATTTTTCACGGCGATGGCCTTCGTCTGCGCGACATAGACGTTCAGGCCGACATCGGCGAAATACGTCGCGTTTTTCAGACTGCCGTATTCGGCGATGCCGACGGTGCGCGAGTCGCCGATGAAGAGCGCATCGTCAAAATACGAGGCGTCCACGGTCGTGAACTGCAGCGGCGTCGGCTCCGGTGTGGGCGTCGGCTCGGCCGTTTCCTCCGGCGCCGCCGTGACGGCCGCGGCCGGCTGCTTGCCGACACTGCTGCGGTCGATCAGGCCGCGGATGAGAAACGGCGCCGCCGCGATGGCGGCCACCAGCAGCAGGATGAGAAAATGTTGCGGTTTGATGCGTTTCATACGTCAGCGCTCCTTAGAATCGGAAGTACATAAAGGGATCGTTCATGCCCTTGCTCAGGCAGAACAGGCACAGCCAGAACAGCACGGCCAAAATGACCGCCCCGGCCCACGTGCCCTTGAGCCGGCGGTACACATACGCCGGCAGCGATGTCGAGCACAGCAGGCCCAGCACGAGGAACACTCCGTAGGTCTTGCCGTACTTGAGAAAATCGAGCGGGTAGGCCGCCGCGTGCGAAAACAGCGGCAGCAGACGGCCGAAATACGCGCCGAGCTGCCCGAGGTCCGACACGGAGAACACCGCCCACGACAGCGGGATGAGCACGAGCATGTACAGATGCCCGAGCACCGGCCAGCGGTCGAGGTATTTCTTGAGCCAGAGCTTTTCGACCGTGAGGATTCCAAACAGGCCCAGACCCCAGAGCAGGAAGTTCAGGTGCGCGCCGTGCCAGAGCCCGGTCGCGAGCCAGACGACCAGCAGATTGAAGATCATGCGCCCGCGGCTGCAGCGGCTGCCGCCGAGCGGGAAATACAGATAGTCGCGGAACCACGCGCCGAGCGTGATGTGCCACCGGCGCCAGAACTCCGTCATGCTCAGCGCGAGATACGGGCAGCGGAAGTTCTCCGGCAGGTGGAAGCCGAGCATCCGGCCGATGCCGATGGCCATGAGCGAGTAGCCCCAGAAGTCAAAATAGAGCTGGAACGAATACGCGAACGCGGCCATCCACGCCAGCGGCGTCGAGAGGCTCTCAAAGCCGATCGTGGTCACATCACTCCAGAGGCCGCCGAGCTGGTTGGCGAGCAGGATCTTGAGCGCCATGCCGAACACGAACAGCTTCAGCCCGTCAACCGCCTGCCGCAGCGACACATCGCGCGCGCCGAACTCCGGCTGCAGCTGCGCGTAGCTCGCGATCGGGCCGGAGACGAGCTTCGGGAACATGGTCAGGTACGTGCCGAACGTGAGCAGCGAGCGCTCCGGCGCGACCGTGCCGCGGTAGACATCGATGAGATAGCCGCCGGCGGAAAACGTGTAAAAGCTGATGCCGACCGGCAGCGCCCAGCCCAGCAGCGGCACGGCCGCCTTGCCGCCGGACACCCAGCCGAGCACGCCGTTGACGCCGGTGAGCAGGAAGTTGAGGTATTTAAATAGGAACAGCCACAGGAAATTGTAGCACAAGCCAATGATGAGCCACAGCTTTGCGCGCGGCTTGTCGCGCGTGATGGCAAAACCCAGCCCGTAGTTGACCAGCACAGATGCGGCCAGCAGCGCAAAATACGCCCACTGACCGTCCAGCCCGATGATATAAAACACACAGCTCCCCACCAGCAGCACGGCATTGCGCGCGCCGGCCGGGCGCGACGGTGTCAGATAATACACCAGCAGAAACGCCGGAAAGAAGCAAAACAAAAACGACAGGCTGCTGAAAACCACGAACCCTATCCTCCTGAACCCTCGACAAACCCGCAAAAACAAAAAATTTCGCATGAAAAGGTTAACATAGATTTCGGCATTTGTGTGCGTTTTCCGACAAAAAAACTGCACAAACTTTCCGCCCGGAATTTGGTGGTTTTCGTGGGTGTTGCTGCGCGGGCGGAAATGCGCGGCAGAAAAAGAAATATCTCCGGCGCCTGTGCGTTCAGGCGCCGGAGATGCTTCTCTTTTCTCAATATCCGATCGGTCGGGATGTCTGCGTGTCAGCTCAGGAGCACTTCGTCGGACTCGACCTGCGTGCCCGCCACCTCGGCGAACTTTTCGAGCAGGTCCTGCTTCGTGAGCTTCTTTTTCTCCTCACCCTCGATATCGAGGATGATGTGGCCCTCGTTCATCATGATGAGGCGGTTGCCATGCACGATGGCGTCTTTCATGTTGTGGGTAATCATCATGGCGGTGAGCTGGTTCTCGCGCACGATGCGGTCCGACAGCTCGAGCACCTTGGCCGCCGTCGCGGGGTCGAGCGCCGCGGTGTGCTCGTCGAGCAGGAGCAGCTTCGGCTTCTGCAGGGAAGCCATGAGCAGCGTCAGCGCCTGGCGCTGGCCGCCGGAGAGCAGGCCGACCTTCGCCGTCATGCGGTCCTCGAGGCCGAGGCCAAAGCTCTTGAGCTTCTCATGATATTCCTCGCGCTCCGCCTTCGTGACGCCCCAGCGCAGCGTGCGCTTCTTGCCGCGGCGCGCGGCGAGGGCGAGGTTTTCCTCGATCTGCATGTTCGCGGCCGTGCCCATCATGGGGTCCTGGAACACGCGGCCGATGTACTGCGCGCGGCGGTACTCCGGCATGGCGGTCACGTCCACGCCGTCGAGGATGATGCGGCCGGAGTCCACCGGCCAGACGCCTGCGACGGCGTTGAGCATGGTGGATTTTCCGGCGCCGTTGCCGCCGATGACGGTCACGAAATCGCCCGGCTTCAGATGCAGGGACAAACCGTCGAGCGCCCGCTTTTCATTGATGGTGCCGGGGTTGAAGGTCTTGGAGATATGGTCTAATGTCAGCATATCACTTGCCTCCCTTCTTCAGGCGGTGGAACGAGCTTTTGGCCTGCCCCTTGAGATACGGCACGGCCAGGAACGCGGCCACGATCACGGCGGTGAAGAGCTTGAGATCGTTCGGGTCGAGCTTGAGCCAGAGGATGAGCACCATGACGAGGTAATACACGATGCCGCCGAGGATGACAAAGCTCAGGCGCACCGAGAAATTGCAGCCCTTGCGGAAGAACGCGTCGCACAGCACCTCGCCGATGATGACGGCGGCGAGGCCGATGACAATGGCGCCGCGGCCCATGTTGATGTCGGCAAAGCCCTGGTACTGCGCCATCAGGCCGCCGGAGAGCGCGACCATGCCGTTGGAGAGCGACAGGCCGAGCACCTTCATGGCATTGATGTTGATGCCCTGCGCGCGGCTCATCGCCGGATTGGAGCCCGTGGCGCGGATGGCGCTGCCCTGCTCGGTGCCGAAGTACCAGTAGAGGAGCGCGATGAGCACGGCCGCGAGCAGCAGACCCTTCCAGATCGCGCCGGGCACGCTGCGCAGCGTCAGAAACAGGCTGTACTTATCCGGGTTGACTGGGGTGTTGGCCTTCATGCTCATGATGCGCAGGTTGATCGAGTAGAGCGCGAACTGCGTCAGGATGCCGGCGAGGATGGCCGGGATGCCGAGCTTCGTGTGCAGCAGGCCGGTCACGAGGCCCGCGAGCAGACCCGCGACCACGGCCGCGAGCAGCGCCGCCCACGCCGGCCAGCCGGCGATGATGAGCATGACCGTCACGGCGCCGCCGGTGGTAAACGACCCGTCGACCGTCAGATCGGCGACGTCGAGCAGGCGGAACGTGATGTACACGCCCAGGGCCATGATGCCCCAGATGATGCCCTGGGCAACGCCGCCGGGCAGACGCGAGACCAGATTCGGCAGGCTCAGGGACGCAAGAACCAGTGAATTCATAAAATTACCTCATAGTGTAGAGTATCCCTGCCGCAGAAACTGCGGCAGGGAGCCGGGAATGATTTCAGTAATCAGCCGATGGCCTCGTAATCGCTCGGGATGGTGACGTTGTAGGCGGTAGCCATCTCTGCGTTGTACTTCTTGACCGGGTTCGGGTAGTACTCGATCGCCATGGTGGAGATATCGGCCTCGCCCTTGAGGATCTTCACGGCCATCTCGCCGGTGGTGCGGCCGAGCTCGTAGTAGTCGATGGACAGCGTTGCAACGCCGCAGCCCTTGCAGATGCCCTCCTCGCCGGCGATGATGGGCTTCTTGGCGGCGCTCTTGATGGCCTCGGCGCAGGAGGCGGCGGTGTTGTCGGTCGGGATGTAGAGGACGTCGTTGGCGTCACTCGCCGTGCTGGTGACGGAGACAACATCGTTCGTGTCGGAGAAGGTGTATGGATTCACGGTGCAGCCGGCCTTCTCAAGCGCGGCCTTGACGACCTCGACCTGGTAGACGGAGTTCGGCTCGCCGGAGCAGTAGATGATGCCGACGTTCTTGGCATCCGGGAACAGCTCCGTGATCATGGCCGCCTGCTGATCGAGCGGGGCCAGGTCAGACGTGCCGGAGATGTTGCCGCCGACAGTGCCGCCGAAGTTATCGATGCCGAGCGCAACGCCGTACTCCGTGACGGCCGTGCCGAGGATCGGAATGTCCTTCGTAGCGGCGGCCGCAGCCTGCAGGGCGCCGGTCGCGTTGGCGAGGATCAGGTCCACGCCGCTGGACACGAAGCCGTTGCAGATGGTGGCGCAGGTGGCGCTGTCACCGGCGGCGTTCTGCTCGTCGAAAGTGACGTTCTCGGCGCCGAGGGCGTCGGTGATGGCGTCGCGGAAGCCCTTGGTAGCCGCGTCGAGCGCCTCATGCTGGACGAGCTGGCAGATGCCGATGGTGTAGTGCTTGCTGTCGCTGGCCTTGTCGCCGTTGCTGCCGCAGGCAGCCAGGGAGAGGACCATGACCACGGCGCAGAGCAGAGCGGTGATCTTTTTGATGTTCATGCGTTTTCTCCTCCTAAATGTAAGTTCCGGCAAAGAAAAAAGCCACACAGTCGTCTGTGCAGCCTTGTCAAAACCGGATCGGGAAGTCTCAGATGGTTCTGGTATTTTTGCAGCACAAACGACTATTACTCTCGCTAAAGTAATAGTAGGAATATGCGCTTGCAAATCGGACCAGACGCATGTTTGCGGCCTCCTGTACTGAAGATGTGCCTACTTTAGCGCTTTTAGTCGATAAAGTCAACCCCGTTTTCAAAATTTCTTCACTTTTAGCATTTCGCACAATTCCGCCGCCGTGCCCCTGTGCATTTCCGTCATTTTATGCCGCCGAGCCGCGGCATTGACGCTCCCGGGCAGGTGTGCTATTATTGATAAAAGTGTATTTGCTGTGAGAGGAGGCGCGCCATGAAAACACCGCAGCAGCTGCTGCAGCAGACGCTGGAAGTGGGCGCGTGCCTGCTGCCGGACGCAGCATCCGGCGGCCGCACGCCGTACCCGGCCGTGTTCGTGCACGGTCTGCTGGGCTGGGGCGCGCGCGACGCGCTCTACCGTGCCGTGCCCTACTGGGGGCTCGCGGCGGGCGACGTGCTGGGCTATCTCAATGCCTGCGGGTATGACTGCCGCGCCGCCTCGGTTGGCATCATCTCGAGCGCGTGGGACCGCGCGTGCGAGCTCTACGCCGAGCTCACCGGCGGCACCGCCGACTACGGCATCGCGCACGCGCAGCGCTTCGGCCACGCGCGCTTCGGCACGGCGTATCCGGCCCCGCTCGTGCCCGACTGGGGCGCGGACAGGCCCATCGACCTCGTGGGCCACAGCTTCGGCGGCGCGACGGCGCGGCTGCTCCTACAGCTGCTGGCAGACGGCTGCCCGGAGGAAGTGCAGGCGGCCGCGGCCGCCGGCGAGACGCCCTCGCCGCTGTTCACCGGCGGCAAAGCGGGCTGGGTGCACGCGCTGGTGGCCATCGCCGCACCGCACGACGGGTCCACGTTTCTCGACGTACAGCCGGACGCGGCAAATGCGCTCTCAACGCTGTTTCTGGGCGCGGCGCGCGCACTCGGCATCTCGGCGTTCAAGGGTGTGTATGACTTCCGGCTCGACCAGTTCGGCATCCGGCGCGACCCGGACGAGCCGCTCACGACGGCGGCCCTGCGCATGCTGGCGCAAAACCCGCTGCCGGCGGGCGACAGCGCCTTTGACGACCTGCGCCCCGCGGGCGCGCGCGCGCTCAATGCGCGCATCCGGACACTGCCGGACACGTGGTATTTCTCCATCCCCTGCTGCCGGACGCTGCCGCGTCTGCTCACGCACGACCAGAAGCCCGACACGGCCATGACGCCGCTGCTCTGGCCGTTTTCGACCGCGATGGGGCGCGACGGGGCGGGCATGCCGCGCGGCTGGCTGCCGAACGATGGACTGGTCAACACGATCTCCGCCCGGTACCCTGAAGGCGCGCCGCACACGGACTTCACCCCGGACCAGACGCCGGAGCGCGGCGTGTGGCAGGTGCTGCCGGTCGAAAACCTCGACCATCTGGCCGCGATCGGCGGCGTGATGAACAACGGCATCGTGCGCACGCGCCTGTTCTACCGCCGGGTCATGGCGCTGCTCGATGCAGCCGCCGCGGCCGAGTGACCTCCGCAAGCACTGCCCGTGACCGGGTATGCTGTTATCAATCAACCAACACAGGATAAGGAGTGTATTGTTATGGATTCTATCGAAAGCTATCTGCGCAAAATGATCATCGCCTCCGTCGGCGCGGCCGACATGGGCTGTGAGAAGCTCGGCAAGCTCATCGACGAGTGCGTCGCCCGCGGCGAAGTGACCGTGGAGAAGGGCCGCGTGCTCAACGAGGAGCTCAAGCGCACCTGCAAGCAGGCCGTGGCGAAGGACGCGGCCGAAAAGCCCGCCGTGGACGTCGAGGCCATGAGCGCCGATGAGCGTGAGGCGCTGCTGCAGAAGCTGCTGGCCCTGAAGGAAGAGGGCTGATGGCCGGCCCCGCTGCCGCGCAGATCGACGAGGCGAAGCGGTTTGCCGAGATCGTCGCCATTCTGCAAAAGCACCACCTCGTCCAGGGGCTGACGCCGGAGAAGGTCCGCGATATTTTCGTGGACCTTGGGCCGACGTTTGTCAAATTCGGACAAATTTTGTCCATGCGTTCGGACATTCTGCCAAAAGAATACTGTGCCGCGCTCGAGACGCTGCGCACGGACGTGACGCCCATGCCGCTGACCGAGGTGGAGGACATCCTCACGCAGGCCTATGCCCGCCCGTGGCAGGAGGTCTTTTCGGACATCGGCATCCGGCCGCTCGGCTCGGCCTCCATCGCGCAGGTGCACGCCGCGACGCTCACGGGCGGCCAGCGCGTGGTCGTGAAGGTGCAGCGCCCGGACCTGTACGACATCATGAGCCGCGACGTGCGCCTGCTCAAGCGCGCCGCCGCGCTGCTCAAATACACGCCGCTCGCGAGCGCGCTGGATTTTCACGCCGTGCTCGACGAAATGTGGCACACCGTGCAGGAGGAGCTCGACTTCACGATCGAGGCGAACAACATCGCCGAGTTCAAGCGCCTCAATGACGGCGTGGCCTACGCCGACTGCCCGGCCACGTTCCCGAAGTGGTGCACGAAAAACGTGCTCGTCATGGAGTACATCGCCGGCCACCAGATCGACGATGCCGACGGCCTGCGCGCCGACGGCTATGATCTCAACGAGATCGCCGTCAAGCTCGTGCACAACTATATCCGCCAGATCACGGTCTACCGCTTCTTCCACGCCGACCCCCACCCCGGCAACATCCGCGTGCAGGGCGGGAAGATCATCTGGCTCGACCTCGGCATGATGGGCCGCATCAGCCCGCGCGAGGCGGAGCTGTACATGGGCATCATCCGCACGATCTATGACCAGGACGTACCCGCCCTGACGCAGACGCTGCTCGCGCTCGGCCGGTACGACCGCGCGCCCGACCAGCAGGCGCTCACGGAGCGCATCGGCATCTTTCTGCACAAATACGAGTCCATGCCGATGGCCGATATGGACATGGGCGTGCTCGTGGACGAGTTCGTGCAGATCCTGAACGAATACGGCGTGTCCGTGCCCGCCTCGCTGACGATGCTCGGGCGCAGCCTGCTCGTCATTCAGGGCATGCTCACGAGCGTGTCGCCGGACGCGAACGTCATCGAGATCGTGGCGGAGTATGTCAGGAACACCGCCCTGAGCCGCGAGCACATTGAAAAGAAGGTCAAAACGCTTGCGCAGCAGCTCGCCCGCTCGGGTGAAAAGCTCACGGTGCTGCCGACGCAGCTGTCGGCATTTTTGAGCAAGGCCAACGCCGGGCAGCTGACCGTCAACGTGAAAAAATCGTGGTCGGACGCGGCGCGCGCCGCGCAGTCGAAGCTGCTGAACCGGCTCATCTTTGCGTTGCTGGACTGCTCGCTGCTGTTCTGCGCGGCCATCACGTGTCTCGCCCCGCTGCCGCGGGTGCTGGGGCTGCCGTGGCCGGCGCTGGTGTTTTTCGCCGCCGCCGTCGCCGTGACGATCGCGCTGTTTGACCGCCGGCATTGGTCGGTGTGAATGCCGCAATATGCACGCAAAACCGCCCGGAGGGCACAGCCTTCCGGGCGGTTTTTGGATGATAAGAGGGGAGAATTTTTATGACCATTCAAGCGCTCCCGGATGCGTTTTCCGTCTGCAAGGTCGCAGATTATTCGCTCGTCGACCGGGAGACGATGTTTTGCTTCACGGGACGGACGGACGCCGAACGCTCGCTCGTCTGCCGCACGCAGGACGTGCCGGACAATGCGACGGCGCGGGAGGACGGCTGGCGCGCGATGCGCATCACCGGCACGCTGGATTTTTCGCTCATCGGCGTTCTGGCGGGCATTTCCGCCGTGCTGGCCGAAAACGGGATCGGCATCTTCGTGCTCTCGACGTATGACACCGATTATATTCTGACAAAGCAGAAAACCTACGCCCGCGCGCTGCAGCTGCTCGCGCAGGCGGGATACCAAATCGCAGAATGACCGCCCCGTCCGGGGCGGTCATTCTTTATTAAATATCGCCGCGGCGGCGCAGCGCGTCCAGAAATGCCGTGCAGCCAAGCACGAGATCGTCATACGTCGTGCCGAAATCGTCCGTATACCACGGGTCGGCAATGCCGCGCTGCAAGCCCGCGAACGACAGCAGCGGGTGGATCTTCCCATCCGGGTCGTGCGGGAGGATGCGGCGGAGGTTGCGCGCGTTGTTCTCGTCCATCGTCAGCAGCCAGTCGTAGGCGTCGTAGTCGCGCGGCGTGACCTGCACGGCGGCGCGATGGCCGACCGGGATGCCATGGGCGCGCAACTCGGCGCGCGCGGGCGGGTAAACGTCATTGCCGATCTCCTCGCGGCTCGTCGCCGCCGAGGCGATCTGAAACTGCGCCGCGAGCCCCTGCCGGCGCACCATTTCCTTGAGCAGATACTCCGCCATCGGGCTGCGGCAGATGTTGCCGTGGCAGATAAATAGTATTTTGGTCAAGTGCGATCAGCCTCCTAAAAAGCCGTATTCTGCCGCGTTTTACCGCGATTTGCCGAGCTCAAAAACCTGTGAACAGAATGTGACTCTGTCACGGAAACGGCAAAATGCGGCAAGATGTGGCAAGTCACAGCCGCCAATGGTAGTCAAATGGTAGTAAAAATTGGGGTGTTTTACTACCGTGGTTTTCTCCATTAATATACCATATCCGGAGGGTTGAGGCAACAGCACAAGGGGAGAGGCATGTATTCCACCTCCTCCGACATGAAATAGAAAAACCCGGATTGCTCCGGGCATGAAAAAGGCAACAGCCGTTAAGGCTGATGCCGTGTGATGATAAGGTTTTCGATTTTATACGATCCAAATTTCTGCATCTTTTACAGAAGCATATTTCTCAAATGCCTGTTTCTCTTCCTCAAGCAGCGGTTCAAGCGCGATATCATTCTCGAAGCAATATACCACAACTAGATATGCGTTTTACAGCGTGTAGCTCTCTCCGTCTTCGGGGATGCAGACGCGATTGCGGATGCCCTTCTTCTCCAGTTTCTTGGACAGTGTCTTGCGGGTGAGCGTGGCGTGCGGCACGTTGTCCATGTGGCTTGCGATGACCACCGCTTCGGGCGCTGCTGCACAGACCTTGGCCAGATCGTTGTCGTCCATGATCAGACGGCCGTTTTTCACCAGCATGGCAGCACAGTTGTTCGTGATGATCACATCAGGATGATACTTCTCGATCGTCTCCGCCACGTCGTCACACCAGACGGTGTCACCGCAGACGTAGAGCGTCTTTTCATTGGGGCTGCGGAAGATGAATCCGGCAGCGTCACAGCACGGAACCTTCGTGCCGTGAACGGCGTTGACCTTGATGATCTCCGCGTCGCCCCATGTGACGCGGTCTTCGATCACCCGGACGTCCTTCATGCCGGAGAACGCCAGATAGTCCGCGTCCTGCCGGTTGATGGCATAGATCGGGCGATTCTTGTCCAGCCCCTGGCAGGCCTTGCCGTTGGGAGCGAGACCGATGTGGTCCAGATGCACGTGGGTGCAGATGTAGGCGTCCACGCCCTCGTTGACTTCCTTGACGGACATGGGCAGGGAGTGCAGCGGGCACGGAAGCCACTTGTGCTTCGGCTTCACGGCTTCCCAGGTGGAGCACTCGTCGAAGACGTACTTCTTGCGAGGGTCGCCGCCGCGGTTCATGGCGCACATCATCGGGATCATGGCGAGACATCCGCTCATAAAGCGCGGCGCCAGCCACGGGTCGATCAGAAAGGTCTTTCCTGCGTAGGTGATTTTGATGGTCGCGCTGCGGATCTGCTGGAATTTCATGAGGGGTGCCTCCTTGTTTGTTTCTGTGTCTATAATTTAACATAAATTCCCGCCGTGCAACAGAAATAACCCTCACTCTTGCCGCAACAAAAACGTTGTAGTAAAATAGAGCCGGAGGGGATCATATGAACCAAAAACAGCTGTCTTATTTTCTGGAGGTCTATCGCTGTCGCAACATTCAGGCCGCAGCGGACAAGCTCTATCTGACGCATCAGGGACTGAGCCGCGTGATCCGCTCTCTGGAAGAGGAGTTTGGCAGTCCCCTGTTCACCCGCACCAATCGGGGACTGGAGCCCACGGATTTCGCTACGACGCTGGTGCCCCACGTACAGCGGCTGCTGGACGACTACGCCACGATCCAAGGTGTACACACCCTCACCAGTCAGGCGCGGTCGGTGGTGACGATCTACGCGCTGGATCACCTGTTCGGGTATCTCGGCGCCGATCTCCTGCTGGACTTTCACCGGCAGCACCCGGAGATCACGCTGAGCATTCTAGACACCACGGACGAATACGCGCTGGAGAGTCTCTCGGCCGGCAGATGTGATTTCGCGGTCGTGAACGGCCCGATCGACAACACGCACTTCACGGCGACGCCGCTGTTCTATTCGCGCTTCGCCTTCCGGATGCGGCGGGATCATCCTCTGGCGCAGAAGGAGCATTTGCGTTTCGAGGATTTTGCAGGCGAGACCATTCTCGGCAAGGGACGCGCCTACCACTGCTTCCGCACGAACATCGACCAATTCATGCTCTCACAGGGGCTGCATGTGACCGTTCCGATCGAGACGCCGGACGAATCGCTTCTGCAGCAGCTCGTGGAAGCGGGCCTCGGCATTGCGACGACCTATGACTTCACTGCCGTGTCCCACTGCGGAGAAAACACTGTGGTGCGCTATCTGGACGACGACCGCGCTGGGCATCACATCTACCTAGTGGAAAAGGCCGGAACGCTCCCGACCAGAGCAGGCCGCGCCTTCAAGCAGTTCCTGTTGGATAAGGTCACGGAATGATGTTTTCAGTATTGGCGCCCCACAGTTCCAGAATCTCGGGGAGCACCTGGTACATCTCAAATTCATCCAGCCAGTCATCAATGGTGCCGGGAATACTGTGATCGGCGTGGTAGGCCATGATATAGGCCGCATTCTCGAAGATCTCCAGATCCTCAATCTGCATCTCCTCGCCCTCATCGGTCTTGCCCTTGTAGGACTTTTCCAGTTTGGTGAGACCCTTGAAGATATCACGTTTGAATTTGATGCGGTAAAGCTGCGGGATGGCGGCGGAGGAGCGGAACCGCACTTCCTTGCCGCTGATCAGAACCGTTTTTTCCTGCATGGTTTATCCCTTCGTGCCTGCGGTCTCTACAGCGGGAACATACACGGACTGGTACCAGCCGTCATAGGTGGCTTTTGCCGTAGTGTCGCCTAAGCGGCTCTTGACCAGGCCGTCCTCGCGGCCGGCCTTGGCCTTGTTGGCCCACTCCGGATCGCAGATGAGCTGGCGGCCGAGGATGGCCATGTCCGTCACACCGTCGGCAAGCGTGCCCTCGGCCTCTTCCGGGGTCTTGAGGCAGTTGACGGCCGCGACCGGCACGGCGGCGCCATGATCACGCTCGTGTGGTACGGCGAGCGCAAAACGCCCTACGAGCTGGGAGAGAACAACGTGCACATCGCGCTCGTGACGGACGATTTTGAGGGCAGCTGCCAGCGGCACAAAGCCATGGGCATTGTGTGCATCGAGGAACTGCAGAAGGACATTTACTACGTCGAGGACCCCGACGGGTATGAGATTGCCGTCGTCCCGGCGAAATTTCACCCCGCGAATCTCTCGATCTCCTGACCGGCCCGCAAACGAAAACTCGGGGCGCAGGCAGCTGCCTGCGCCCCGAGTTTTCTTTTTCCCGCGCCCTTACTGCGCGCGCTCCGCGCACTGCCGGAGCGTGAGCCCCGTGGCCACGAACGCCAGCACGAGCAGCGCCCCCGCTGCACACAGGCACAGCGTGCGCAGCGCGCCGTGACCGGCGGCCAGCATGGCGATCAGGCTGCCGACGGACAGGATCGCCGCCAGCGCCGTGCACCACGCCACGGCCTTCCCACGCCCGTGGCCGAGGCACACGCCCGCGAGCGCGAGCGCACCGGCCGCGAACAGCACGATGCAGATGCCCGTCCAGACCGCCGCCTCCGTGCGCGCGGTGTCCATATCCGCCGTATAGAAATCCTGCGCCAGTGCGCAGATGTCGCCATAGCTCGCGGCGGAACCTGCGCGTGCGCGCAGCGCCTCGTCCTGCATGAGCAGGGCGACGCCCTGCTCCAGCCGCTCGGTGTCGTCCTCATACGGGGTGAGCTCCGCGAGGTCCTGCGCCAGCTGCTGCCGGTTCGCCGCCAGCGTCTGCCGGCCGGAGGCCAATGCGCCCGCCGCCGTGTCGAGCTTGCTCTGCCCGGCCGCGATCTCGGCCGCCGCAGCGTCGAGCGCCTGCTGTCCGGCGACGAGCTGCGCCTGGGCATCCTGCAGCTGCTGCTCCGCCGCGGCGATCTGCGCCGCGCCGTCAGCCAGCTGCGCCTGCCCGGCCTCATACGCCTGCACAAGCGACTCGATGGAGTACCCGGTGCCGATCAGCTGCGTCTCATAGATCTGCTTCTGCGCCGTCACGCCCGGCCAGAGCAGCGCGGCCTTGGTAAGGTCGCCGTTTGCGACCGCCGCGTCATACTCCGCCTGCCGGTCGAGATAGCGCTGGTAGGCCGGGTGCACCGCGTCGTACACCGGCTGGATCCTGGCGAGCTTCTCCTGCCCGGCGGCGTATTCCTCCTTCGCCGCAGCAAGCTGCGCCTGCCCGGCGGCGTAGTCGGCCTTGCCCTGCTCGAGCTGCGCCTGCCCGGCGGCATACTGCGCCCGGGCCGCGGCGAGCTTCTCGCTGCCGGCGTCATACTCCGCCTGCCCGCTCTGGAGCTGGCTCTGGCCGACGTTGTCCGTCACGACGCCCGTGGCAAACGAGAGCTTGAGCGCGTCATACGTCTCCTGCTGCGCGCCGAGGGACGCCGCCAGCTCGCCGAGCGAGCGGGCGTTGTCGCATAGCTGCGTATCGGCAACCACGCGGTCGGCCCGCTCCTGCTGCGTGCGCACAACGCTCCACGGCGACACAGCCATGACGAACACGGCCGCCGCGAGCAGCACCCAGCGGGCCGCGCGGCTCGCCGCCGTCAGCGGCAGGCGGCGCTGCGCGGGCAGCGCGGTCCTGCGCACGAAGGTATCGCCCAGCAGCAGAAGCTGCGGCAACACGAACAGCACGAGAAACACCGTGATGAGCGACCCGACGCCCACGAACCGGCCCATGCCGGCCACCGCGCCGGACGAGACGCGCGCGCCGATGAGCAGGCCGGCAGAGATGAGCATCGTGCCGGAGGTGATGATGGTCGGGAAGGCGAGGTTCAGCGCCGAGATCATGGCCTCGCGCGGGCCCTGCTCGGCGCGCGCCTCGGTATAGAGCGAGGCGACGACGATGGCATAGTCCACGTTGCAGCCCATCTGGATGGCGCTGGCCACGAGATAGACCATGAAGAGCACATACTCGCCCGTGAGCACCGTGAGGCCGAAGTTGATCCAGATGCTGCCCTGAATGACGAGCGTGAGCAGAATGGGCATGCCGATCGACCGGAACGTGAACAGCAGCACGAGCATGACCATGAGGATGGACATGGCGCTGACCATGACGTTGTCCTGCGTGAACGTCTGCTCGGACCCGTAGGCAGACATGGCGTCGCCGACGAGGTAGCTGTCCGTGGGGTAATACTGATGCACGACGGCGTGGATGCGGTCGAGCAGGGCAAACGTCTCGTCCCCATCCGAGGCCGCGGCGAGCGTGAGCACAAGCCGGTGGTACGACGTGCCCTCGAGCTGCGCGCTGGCGCGCTCGAGCTGGCTGCTGAGCGCCGTGACCTGCGCCGCCTGCGCGGCGCTGAGCGTGACGGTGCCGTCGGCGATCTTGTCATTCAGGAATTCGAACAGCTTCAGCAGCGGCACCTGATAGCCGCTCAGATCCTGCGCGGCCGTCTGTGCGGCGCCGTTTTCGGCCGCGTAGAGCGCGAAGAGCGCCTGCGCGCTCGTGCTGTCCACGTCGCTGAGCTGCGCGAACGTCCGGTAATCGACCGCGTCCGCCAGCCGGTAGCCGCCGGCCGCCTCCGTGCCCGCAATGCCGACGGCGCTCTTGACCTCCGGCACGGCCGAGAGGGCATCGAGCAGCGCGGCCTCCTGGTCGTAATCCCCGGCCGGGACGACGACGGCCAGCACCGTCTCGTCGCCGAAGTCCGCCGTGATCGCCTGCGACGCGGTGCGGTTGACGTCCGCGTTGTGCGTCTTGAGCGGCGCTTCACTGTAGACGTAGCTCACGCGGTTGACGCCGACACACGCCACGACCAGCACGGCCGCGAACACGAGCGGCACCACGCGGCGCGTCCGCCACGCGAGGCGGCCGACGCCCGAGACCTTCGGCACGAAGTTGCGGTGCTTCGTCTTGTCCATGGCCGGACCGAGCTTGAGCAGCAGCCCCGGCATGAGCAGAAACACCGTCAGGAGGCTGATAAAGATCGCCTTGATGAGCACGATGCCGAGGTCGCGCCCGAGGCCGAACTTCATAAACGTCATGGCTACGAGGCCCGCGATGGTCGTGAGGCTCGAGGAGCTGATGACGGTGATGGATTTGGCCAGCGACTCGATGACCGCCTCGCGCACCGGCAGGGTCTCGTGCGCCTGCTTGTAGCGGTTGCAGAAGATGATGGCGTAGTCCACCGACATGGCCAGCTGCAGCAGGATGGCCACGGCGTTGGACACGAACGAGATCGTGCCGAAGATGAAGTTCGTGCCCTTGTTGATGAGCGCCGCCGCGAGGAACGTGATGAGCAGGATGGGCACCTCGGCATACGTCGAGGACGTGAACGTGAGCACCGTGACGAGGATGATCGCCGCGATGACGAGCAGGCCGCGCACCTCGCCGTTGATCTGGTCGGAGATGCTGTAGCCCTCGGCGGAATAAATGTACGCGCCGCTGCCGTCGAGCAGATCGCGCAGGGCCTGCACAGTCTGCGCGCACGCGTCCGAGCCCTCGAGGTCCGACAGGCTGACGGACAGCAGCGCGCTGCCCGCGTCGTTCATCGTGTACGTGCAGCTGTCTACTCCGTCGACCGCGCGGATCTGCTCCGCCGTGGCCGCGGCGGTGTCCGCGTCCGTGCCGCGCAGGAGGATCTTCGCCGACCCGTAGGTCTGGAACTCCTGCTCCATGATGTCCAGCCCCTGCCGCGTCTCGGAATCGGCCGGCAGATAGGCCGCGACGTCGTTTTCGACCTTCACCCAGCCAGACGCGACCGCGGAAAAGACCAGCAGCGCGGCAAACACAATGAAAAGCAGCCGGTAATGGTCGACGATCCATTCCGATGCACGGTGCAGCGGGGACGGTTTCTTGTTCATAATGGGATCACCTCTCCTTATCCCGACAAAAACGCGGGGTTGACTTTCTGATAACAGAAGGATAAGCTGAAAAACAATGAATTACAAATGTCAGCTATCGTGAAATTGTAAGATATTTATCACTTGTTCTTCCTGTGTCGTTTGTTCGATATGATACGATGGGCGTAAAGGAGTGCAGCATCATGGAAAAAAAGAAAGATCTGCGCGTGCAGAAAACCTACAGCGCGCTCATGGCGGCGTTCGAGGCGCTGATGGCCGAAGAGACGTTCGACGACATCACGGTCAACGAGCTGTGCGCCCGGGCGCTCATCCGCCGCCCGACGTTCTACTCGCATTTTGAAGACAAGTATGACTTCCTGCGCTTTTACCTCAACGAGATCCAGTGGCAGATCGAGAGCGAGGCCGACGCCGCGACCGACTTGCCGGTCGAGCACTTTCAGCGCTCGTGGCGCGCGCTCATCGCTTTTATAGACGAGCACCCGGCGCTCATCCGCATGGGCCTGCGCAGCAAGTCGCTGCCGATCATCTTCGAGATCCTCAGCGAGCACATCTTCGCCAGCTCCAGCCGGCGCCTGCGCGCCTACTGCGGCGCCGTGACGGGCAGCCCCGCGCTGGCCGACACGCTGGCGACGTTCACCGTCGGCGGGCTCATCCAGAATCTCAAGCGCTACCTGTCCGAGCCGAACCTCGACCCGGACGCGCTGACGGCAGAGATGACCACCGTCTTTGAGCACCTGTGGAATTCCTTTACGCCGGAAGTAAAGGGGGAAACGCCATGAAGATCCTGCTGCGGAGGACAACTGCGCGCCGGCCGGGCGGCTGTTTCACCTGCTGGTCAAAAACGGCTGCCAGACCACGGCCGTGAAACCCTGTCAGGTCGCGCTCGACGAGATCGGCAGGAGCTATTTTGACATGGTCATCGCCGAGGCCTGCGCCCCCGCCGTGGACGGCTGCGCGCGGCCGGCAGCCCGCCGCCCCCGCGGAGCCGGCGGAGGTCGCTGCCGCAACCTGAGCTTTCTATCTTCCACCACTCTTGACCCAAAACGCGCGAGCGCGGCAGTCTATTCGGACTGCCGCGCTTGTGCCTGTGAAAAAACCTATGCGCAAGTGCAAAAAGAACAGAGCAGCAGGGGAGCTCGAGGGGGCAAGGCCCGCCTCGAATGAGATCTTGCGCTCAGCTTGTCCCCAAAGCCCGAGACGGGCTTTGGGGACAAGCTGAGCGCGGCAGTCTATTCGGACTGCCGCGCTTGTCATGTGCGCGCCGGGCATGGTACAATGAAAGTATCTATCACCCCGGAAGGGAGGGTTCTGCTATGCCAAGGCCGAAGTGGACCCTGAACACGATCTATATCTCCGAGCGCCTGCAGGAGCGGCTGCGCCCCATCTCCCGCTGCGCGCTGACGACCGTGGTCGCCCCCATGGGCTATGGCAAGACGACGGCCGTGAACTGGTATCTCGCCGGGCGGGCGAAGGCCGAGGGCGCGGCCATCGTGCGCATCAGCGTCTATTCCGACCACCTGGCCATCTTCTGGAAGAGCGTGCAGGACGCCTTCGCGCACGCGGGGCTGCCGCTGCTGCGCGGCTATGCCTGCCCGGACGATGCCGCCGGTGCGAGCCTGCTGGCGGACGATCTCTGCCACGGGCTGGCCGGGCGCGGGAGCGTGTACATCTTCATCGACGATTTTCACCTCCTGACCGACGGGCGCATCACGGAGTTTTTGTGCACGCTCGTCAACCGTCTGCCGGAGAACGTGCACCTGATCGTGGCGAGCCGCGACCGCTTCCTCCCCGGTGACGCCGTCATGCGGCTGGGCAGCCGGGTCTACCCGATCGGGGCCGAGCATCTGCGGCTCAACCACACGGAGCTGTCCATCTACGCGCACCGCTGCGGCACGGACCTGACCGACACGCAGGTCGAGACGCTGCTGCACGCGAGTGAGGGATGGTTTTCCGCCGTGTACCTGAACCTGCGCACGCTCTCCGAGCACGGCGCGCTGCCGGACCGGCACTCGGACATTTACACCATGTTTTCCGCCGCCATGATCGAGCCGCTCTCGCCCCGGCAGCAGGAGTTTCTGGCCGTCATGGGGCTGGCGGATGAGTTCACCGCGCCGATGGCGCGCTTTATCACCGGCGACCCGGACACCGATCGCCTCCTGACCATGCTCACGGAGCAAAATGCCTTTGTCACCCGCCTGCCGGACGGCGTGAGCTACCGCTTCCACCACATGATGAAGGTCTGCGCCGAGCAGGCGTTCGCCGCGCTGCCGGAACAGACGCGCCGCGCGTATCACGGCCGCTACGGCGCGTGGTACGCCGCGCACGGGCAGTATCTGCACGCGCTCGCCGCCTACCGGAAGGGCAAGGACTACGACGCGGTGCTGCGGGTGATCCAGGACGACGCGGGCATCCTGCTCGCGGCGCTCAGCCCCGAGGAGGTGCTGGCGTTTCTGGACGCGTGCCCGCGCGATACGCTTCAGGCGCACCCGCTGACGCTGCTCGTGCTGATGCGGCGGATGTTCACGTGGCAGCAGATCCCGAAAATGCTGGAGCTGCGCGCACTGCTGCTCGCCGGGATCGAGGCGCACCCCGAGCTGCCGGACACCGAGCGGGACAATCTGCTCGGCGAGTGCGACCTCATCATGAGCTTTCTGCAATATAACGACATTGCGGCCATGAGCCGCCTGCACCGCAGCGCGGCCGCGCGCATGACCCGCCCCGCCATCAGCATCCGCAACGAGGGGAGCTGGACGTTCGGCTCGCCGTCGGTGCTGATGATGTTCCACCGCGCGCCGGGGCAGCTGGACGCGGAGCTGGACGCCATGAACGCCTGCATGCCGCACTACTACCGGCTCACAAACGGGCACGGGCAGGGCGCGGAGCGGATCATGGACGCTGAGGCGGCGCTGCTGCGCGGCCGCTTTGCCGACGCGGCCATCTTCCTCGAGCGCGCCCGCGCCGCCATCGCCGGAAACGGGCAGGAAAACATGGCCCTCTGCTGCGACTTTCTGGAGCGGCGGCTTGCGCTGTGCGTGGACACCGCTGCGCCCGAGCCCCCGGCGCAAAAGCGCACCGCCCTGCTCGCGCAGCACGACACGATGTGGCTGCGCATCTTCGACAGCGCCTGCGCCTACTGCGCCGCGCTGACGGAACAGGTCGGGCAGGTCCCCGCGCTGTTTCGGGAGCATGCACTGCACACGGTGCACTTTCTCGCGCCGTGCCGCCCCATGATGGAGATGATCGAAAATCAGGTCTATCTCGCCGAGGGTGCCTGCGCCCGGGTGATCGGGCGCAGCGAGGGGCTGCTGGCGCAGTGCGCGCAGCAGCACTATGCGCTCGTCGCGCTGCACGTGCGCATCCAGACGGCCGCGGCCTACGCCGCGCTCGGCAAGCGGCCGGAGGCGCGCAGCCTCCTCGGTCAGGCGCTGCGCGAGGCAGAGCCCGACGGCCTGCTGCTGCCGTTTGCGGAAAACGGCCGTGGCCTGCGCCCCCTGCTGGAGGGCGGCGCGTGGGAGGCGGACCTGGGTGACTTTCCGCAGCGGGCAGCGGACTGCATCGCGGCCTACGAGGCGCGCTGCGCCGCGCTGTGTGCGCCCGGCGGCGGCCCCGCAGCGCTTGCCGGGCTGACCGGGCGCGAGCGGGAGATCGCGGCGCTCATCGCCGCGCGCCTGACCAACGGCGAGATCGCGCGCCGGCTCTTCCTCTCGGACGGCAGTGTGAAGCAGTACGTCCACCAGATCTACGCCAAGCTCGGCCTCACGGGCGACGCGAAGTCGAAGCGGCAGCAGCTGATCGACCAATGGCACGCAAAACCCTAACCGCCGGTGAATGGTTTTCTCTTGGATCCACTGTACAATGGTCTTGTACAGTGGATTTTTTATTCCGGGAAAGGGGGAAGCGCACATGTACCGGAAATACATTGCGGCCGTCCAACCGCTGAGCGACCACGTCCTGCAGGTGGATTTCGTGTCCGGCAGCCGTCTGCTTCTGGACATGAAGCCCTATCTGGACAAGCTCCGGTTTCAGCCGCTTTCCGATCCGGAGACCTGGCGCAGCGCCGTGACCAACGGCATTTTCGTCCGCTTCGGCAACGTGGAGCTGAGCCATGACGAGCTTCTGACCATGGCCGAACACGGCTGAGGCGAGATCACACCCGGGCGACCGCCCGCGAGAAAGAGAGGAAAAGCATGAAACATCTGAGCAAATGTCTGGCGCTGGTGCTGGCCGCCGCGCTGGTGCTGGGCCTGGCCGCCTGCGGCAAGGACACGATCGGGGACGACTGGCGCGCCTCCGGCGTCGTGACCGACTACGGCACGATCGCCCGCGACGGCGAGCGCGTGCCCGTGTGCATCTGCCTGAGCACGGAAAACGCCGGCTTCTACTACGACAGGGACGAGCAGGTCTGGTTTGACGGCGTAGAGTTTCCCATGGCGCTCACCGACGCGCTGACCGCCTACCGCAGCACGTCGTTCGACGATCTGGACGGCGACAGCCAGAGCGACGTGACCATGATCTTCGGCCACGGCGACGGCAGCACGACGGAGCTGGTCTGGCTCTGGTACGACGACACGGGCTTCGAATTTGAGCCCGTGCTCTCGAGCGTGACGAGCGGCACGCCGTATTTTGAGGCAAACAATCTGGACATGAACGCGCGCGTAGACGGCGGTACCTACGTGCTGACCAACGGCGTGTGCAGCTATCACGGCACCGGCGACGGCTACGCCGTGGGCGATGTTTACTGGGAAGTGACCAAGACCCGCGACGAGACGCACGACGGCCTGCGCGAGATCGAGTTTGACGCCTACTGCTACATTCCGGCTGAATCCGTGCCGGCGTTCACGACCGAATTCATCTCCGTGACCAACAGTGAGCTGTACGACTACTACACCGGCATGTGGCTCACGGCATCGAGCGCCTACAACAACACCGAGCGCGGAGACAACCACTACATCCACACCGTCACGTGGAACGGCGAGACCTACGAGATCGAGTTTTTCTACTCCACGAGCTGGGAAAAGACCGGCGACTGGAGCAACGTACTCACCAAGAGCTACGTCGTTTACCTGCCCGAGGGGTATGACGGTCTGGTCTTTGCCGCCGAGCCGCAGCCCGACAACTACCGCGACACGGCCAAGCGCGACCAGCTCGACAGCATCTGCCCCGAGGCGGACATTCTCAACTGCGCCACGGTCGACGCGCACAACTGCCTGTTTTTCCGCATCGGCTGACGGGATCAGGAGGACGGCATGAAAACATATCTCAAAAAGCTCACGGCGCTGCTGCTGACTCTGCTGCTGGCGCTGAGTCTGGCCGCCTGCGGCGGCACGGACGACGATGATGACGACACCGACCTGGCCGACTTCACCCCCATGACCGCCGCGGAGCTGACCGGCGGCTGGGTGGACGACGACGGCAACCAGCTCGTCATCGACCCCGACACGAGCACCTACGACTACCGGACGTGGTACGGCCGGGTGGGCTTCGGCCCGTTCGAGGTCGTGGACGACCGGCCCGTGATCGAATACGACGGGTTTTACTACGACTTCGAGGCCGACGGCGACGGCTTCATCCTGCGGCAGAACGGCACATCCGACCGCGCGGGGCTTGACGGCGCGCGCTTCGGCCCCGGCGAAAGCGACGTGTACGCCCCCGAGCTGACCACGCTCGACGGCGTCTGGCAGGATGCGCTGGGCGAGACGCTCGTCATCGACACCGGCCGCATGGAATATCTGGCCTACTCGCCCGACGGCATGACCGGCGGCACGATCCGCGACGGCGGCGACGGGCTGGGCATGTACCTCTTCCTCAACGGCCGCGGCTACTTCGCCGTGAGCCCCGACGGCAACAGCTTCACGCTGTTTTTCGAGGCCAGCGACACGAACGCGCCGGACGGCACGTATGAGGGCGTGTTCTACCGCAATGGCGACGCGGACCGCTACGCCGATCTCGACAACGCAGAGTTTTACGCGTCCGACGGCCACCTGCGCTATTACGACGGGGAGAACATCTTCTTCCTGCCGGATACGTATGCGGTCGCAGCCGACGGCCTCGCCTACGACGGCGCGGGCAATGCCTACGCCGCCGGGTGGGAAACGCCCTATTACGACCCCGCCGACGACTGGGGCGACAACTGGGCCAGCAACTGGGGCTGACCCGCACAAGAAAAAAGCAGCGGAATGTCAACACATTCCGCTGCTTTTCTATCGTTTTGTTTACGGCCAGGGCGCCCGCGCCGCTTTGGGCGGTTTCGGCGGTTTTGGCGCTTTGGGGGCCTTCGGCGGATACAGCCGGCGGCGCAGGTCGTGCGGCAACACCCAGCGGTCAAACAGGGCGAGCATGCCGGGCAGGAACAGCAGGATGAGGAGGATGGCCGAGAACGCGCCGATGGAGATTGTGCGGCAGATCTGCTCGATGGTCGGGTTGCCGAAGAATTTTCCGACGACCGCCGTGACGAGCACCATGATCGAGCCGGACGTCAGCACCGTGTGGATGCTGCCACGGTAGGCGGCGATGAGCGCGTCGCGCACGGACATGCTCTCGCGCTTCTCGCGGTAATAGCTCGTGTAGAGAATGCCATAGTCGATCGTCGCCCCCATGAGGATGCACTCGACGATCAGCAGCGCGAGGTAATAGATCTCCAGCCCCTGCAGGCCGACGACCGTGACGGTGATGAACACGCCGCACTGCACGATCAGCACGAGCAGCGCCGGAATGACGAGCGAGCGGAACGTGAGCACGACGACGAGGAAGATCGACGCCGCCGTCAGCAGCGTGATGAGCAGCAGCTCGCTGTCAAAGCTGTTTTCCATCTCGTAGACCATGGCGCTGTTGCCGATGAGGTAGTAGTCCCCGGTCGTGGCGGCGTCGAGATCCTGCGTGAGCTGGGCGATGAACGCACTCGTCTCGTCCGACTCGCCCGGCAGCGTCGTCGAGAGCACGAGGCGGGAGTAGTCGCCGCCGCGCAGCTGCGTGACGGCGTCGGTGAGCATGGTCTGCGCGTCGGTGATCTGCGCGCGCATGTCGTCGGTCAGGAAGGAAGCGAAGCGCGCGTCCGTGAGCAGGTCGTTTTGCAGATAGTCAAACAGCTCCTGCATGGACATGGTCCACGCATCGTCGCTGCTGTACACGCTGGCATAGTAGAGGAACAGCAGCTCCATCGTGCCGCGGTTCATCTGGCTGGACAGGCCCTGAAACAGGTTTGCCAGCTCTGCGGCCGTATAGCTCCGGCCGGAGGCGACTGCGTCGATGACCGTGCGCGCCGACTGGAGCTGGCTGGTGTCCACACCGCTGAGCTGAGAAGCAAAGCGCGCGTCCGGCAGCACCTCCTGGCACAGGAAGTCCACGAACTGCTGCACCGAGAGCGTCCAGCCGCTCGTGTCGCCGTGACGGCTGGTGTAGAGCAGGTAGAGCTGGCGTATCTGCCCGGCGTCCATGCCGAGGAGCGCAGCAAGCTCCGGCGCCGCGTAGCTCGTGCCGTTGACCGAGCCGTTGATGATCCGGCTGAGCGTCGTGATCTGCTGTGCCTGCGCAGCATCGAGCAGGTCGCTGTGGTCGGCAAGGAAGTTGGCCAGCTCCTGCATCGACAGCTCCCAGCCGCCCGTGAGCAGGTCGGCGTTGATCGTGTGATACGCCACGAACAGCAGCCGGACGGTGCCCTCGTCCATGCCGAGCATCTGCGCGATCGCGGCGCAGTCGCGCGGCGCGGTCATGGCGCTCACGTCCGTGAACGTCTGCAGCATGGCCGCCTGCTCGCGCGCCGAGGCATCGACCATGTCCGCCATGGTGGGGTCGGTGAGCACTTCGTTGACGAGGAAGTCCGAGAAAACGGGCAGCGTCATGCCGCCGGTGCTCGCGTCGCCGTGCTGCGTGTAGTAGTAAAGCAGCAGCTGCCTGGCATCCGCTGCATCCATGCCGAGAAAGTCCGCCAGTGACTCCGCCGTCCGCTGCTGCGTGAGCGCGGCGGGGTCGGTGAATTTCTGCAGCGTCTGGAGGTTCGCCGTCATGCCCGCATCGAGATACGGCGCGAAGGCGGCGTTGTTTGCCACGTGCTGCGCGACAAAGCGCAGAAACTGCCCGGCCGGGATGGTCACGGCGCGGCCGCCGCTGTAGACATCATAATAGATCATGCCCAGCATATCGGCGCTGACCGGGATGCTGGCGTCGAGCGCGCCGACGATATCGGCCATCTGCGCGGCGGTGTACTGCCTGCCGAGCGTGGTGGAGTAGGACATGGCGCTCTTGACGTTCGGGTCGGCCTCGAGCCGGTCCGCCAGCGCGGCCACGGCGTCCTCGTCGGCGTTGTTGTACAGCACGACGATGGGGTTATCCGGCGGGAACACCTCCGCGACCGGGTCGGTATCCGTGAGCGTGTAGGCGATCTGGGTCGACAGCTGCAGGACGTACGTGCCCGCGAACAGCAGCACGAACGCCGCCGCGACCGCGCCGCGACACCGGTAGCTGAAGCGGCCGAGCGCCGCGAGCACGCTCCTGCGCTCGCGCTTGGGCGCGCGCGGCTTTTTCGTCGTCCTGCGGATGAGCTTATCCGCCCACAAAATCAGGCCGGGCAGCACCGTGAACACGCACAGCAGGCTGCACAGCACGCCCTTGGCCAGCACGATGCCGAGATCCATGCCGATCTTGAAGCGCATGAACACCAGCATCAGCAGGCCCACGATCGTCGTGACCGAGCTGCCGGTGATCGAGCCGAACGCCGCCGCGAGCGCGCGCGTCATGGCGGCCTCGCGGTCGGGGTCGGCCTGCAGCTCCTGCCGGTAGCGGTTCATGAGGATGATGGAATAGTCCATCGAGAGCGCGAGCTGCAAAATAGCCGAGATGCTCGCCGTGACGTCCGACGTCTCGCCGAGGAAAATATTCGTGCCCTGGTTGATGAGCACGGCGATGCCGATCGTGATGAGAAACAGCACCGGCTCGAAGTACGACGGGCAGGCGATGAGCAGGATCGTCGTCACAAGCACGATCGAGAGGATGAACACGATCGGCGGGATGTCCGGCGTCGAGGTGTCGTCGCTGCGCACGGCCACGTCGTAGTCGGCGAAGCGGTCGGCCACGTCATGCTCGATCTGCGCCTCCTCGTCGGACTTGTAGTCGTACTGCGTGGTGAGCTTGTAGAGCGTGGCGTCGCCGCGGTTATAGTCGTCGCTGTCCGGCTCGTAGGCCACGCTGTCCACGTTCGGGATCTCCGCCAGCTGCTCGCGGATGGCAAGCTTGTCGCGTGCGTCCAGCCCGCGGAACATGACGCGGATGGTGTACGTCTCCGTCACGTTGGGGAAGGCCTCGTTCATGCGGTCCATGCCGATCTTCATCTGCGAGCTGTCCGGCAGGTACTTGGTCATGTCGGTGTTGATGCCGACGAAGGGCATCAGCGCCGCGCAGACCACCGCCAGAGCCAGCATGACAACAAGCAACAGCCTGCGTTTTTTGACGATGAAAGCTGCGATCTTCTGCATGGTTGGAGAAACTCCTTTCGCGCGCGGCAGCGGATAGAAATTAATTGAATATTATAGCACATCGCCGCCGGATATGGTATACTGCTTGTAACAATTTTCGAACGGAGGCCATCGTATGGCAAACGATTTTCTGACACTCATAAAGACCCGGCGGAGCATCCGCGCCTACAAGCCGGACGCCGTGCCCGCGGACGTGCTCGCGCGCGTGCTCGAGGCCGGCACCTACGCCCCGTCCGCCATGGGCAGGCAATCGGCGACGATCGTCGCCGTGGAGACGCAGGCTTACCGCGACCGGCTCACGAAGCTCAACGCCGCCGTGATCGGCAAGGACGTCGACCCCTACTACGGCGCACCGGTGATCGTGGTCGTGCTCGGCGACGGCGAGAGCGCAAATTATCTGGCTGACGGCAGCTGCGTGCTCGAAAACCTCATGCTGGCCGCGCACGCCGAGGGGCTCGGCACCGTGTGGGTCAACCGCGAGCGCGAGATCTTTGACAGCCCGGACGGCAAGGCGCTGCTGCGCGACTGGGGCCTGCCGGAGACGCTGCGAGGCGTCGGCGCGGTCGCGCTCGGCTACGCCGCCAGTCCCGCGCCGGAGGCCGCCCCGCGCAAGAAAAACTACATCGTGCACGTTTGAGCCTTCGCTCAAGCGGAAAGCCCGCCCGCCGTAGTTCCGGCGGGCGGGCTGCTATGTAGAGAGGAAAACCGCTCAGTCGGTGTGGATGACCGGCTTGGTCAGCTCCGCGGCGGTCACATAGGGGTTGTGATAATGCTCGCGGCGGTCGGTGATCCTGCCGATCGAGATTGCCTGCCGCGGGCAGTACTGCAGGCAGCTCAGGCACTGGATGCAGTCGCCGCCGATGACGGCGCGGCCGCCCTCGATGCGGATGTTGCCGCGCGGGCAGAGCGCGGCGCACTGGCCGCAGCCGATGCACGCATCGCTGACGGCGAATTTCTGCGCCTTGCCGGCCACGATCTTCGGCCAGACGCTGCTCTCAAGCTGGTTGAGCGGCTTTTTCGGCGGGGCCTTGGGCGAGACCGCCCGGGCGAGGACGTCCTGCGCGATCTGTTTTGCCTTTTTGTCCGCGCGGCGCTGCGCCATGGCGGGCGTCACCGGCGGCAGCATCACGCTGTGCGGCAGCAGCCAGATGCACGTGCACTGGTGCGACACGGCCGTCCAGTAGCGCAGGGGGATGATGCTGTTGAGCTTGTGCAGGCCGGAGCCCATATAGCCCGCATACTGGCAGACGCCGAACGTGTACGCCGTGAGGCCGACCTGGATCTTGCGCAAGGATTCCTCCACGCCGCCGGGCAGACCGCCGCCGTAGCACGGGAAGACGAAGCCGACGCGCTTGGCATCGCGCACGTCCGTGACCGCGGGCTCCCTGCGCATGAGAATGATGTCCGTGTCGCCCAGCTCCCTGGCGATGGTTTTCGCCATGTCGAGACAGTTGCCGGTGCCAGAGTAGCAGAAGATCACATTTTCGCTCATGTGAAACACTCCCTTAAATTTTGATTGTCCCAATTGTACATCAAGCCTTCTTGTGATACAATAGTTCCGTAAAATATAGAACGCTGGAGGCCAAAATGTACCACATCAAGAACGACAAGCGCGCGCAGGCGTCCACGGAGCTCATTTGCACAGGCCTTTTGGCCTGCATGCGGGAAAAACCGTTCACGCGCATCACGATCACGGACGTACAGCACGCCTCGACGGTGAGCCGCTCAACGTTTTACCGCAACTTCGACTGCCTTGAGGACGTACTGGCGCTGCTGTGCGACCGCGGATTTCAGGCCGTGTTCGCTGAGTACAACGCCCTGCCGCCCGAGCAGCACGGCAGTCTGGCCAAGGCGGTGTTTCAATACTGGTTTCGCAACAGCGCGGTGCTGGAGGCGCTCGTGGAGATCCACCGGACGGACATTTTGTTCGACAGTCTGCGCCGCAGCTCCGGCCTGATCGAGGCGCTGCGGCCGTTGGCGGACGATCCCGCGCAGTTTGACTATTTCGTCGCCATCATCACCTCTTCCATGATCGGCGTGCTGACCGTCTGGGTCGAGCACGGCAAGACGGAGACGGAGGATCAGATGGTGCAAAAGCTCACGAGCGCCTTTATCGAGATGGCGATTCTGGAGCTGCCCGGCTGAGAAAAACCGGCCCTTCCCACAACGGGAGGGGCCGGTTTTCTGTTGCTTCGCTTTTTACGGAACGATGCGCGTGCCGCTCTCGCCGCGCATGGCGGCCGGGGCCTGTTCGAGCGAGGCGATGACGGCGCGCCGCCGCCAGCCGCTGCGCACGAACTGCACAGCCGCGGCCACCTTCGGCTGCATGGAGCCGGCGCCGAACTGCCCGGCGCGCAGGTAGGTCTCCGCCTCGTCCACGTGCAGCTCGTCGAGCTCCCGCTGCTCCGGCGTGCCGAAGTTCAGGCAGACGTGGTCGACCGCCGTGAGGATGAACAGATAGTCCGCGCCGACGGCCTCGGCCAGGCACGCGGAGGCAAAGTCCTTGTCGATGACGGCGTCCACGCCGTAGTAATCCCCGTGCGCGTCGCGCACGACGGGCACACCGCCGCCGCCGCAGGCAATGACGATATACTCGCTGTCGAGCAGGTTCAGGATCGAGCGCCGCTCGGCGATGTCCACCGGCTTCGGCGAGGCGACGACGCGCCGCCAGCCGCGGCCCGAATCCTCCTTCATGCGCAGGGACGGATCGTCGCGCATCATCTGCTGCGCGGCGGCCTCGTCATAAAACGCGCCGATGGGCTTCGTCGGCTCGTCGAACGCGGGGTCGTCCGGATCGACGACGACCTGCGTGACGACCGTCGCCACCTGCCAGGGCATGCCGCTCGCGCGCAGCGTGCGGCGCATGCCCTGCTGGAGGTGGTAGCCGATATAGCCCTGACTCATGGCCGTGCACTCCGGCAGCGGCATGGGCGCGACCTTGGGGTTCGTTTTCGCGGCGGTGTCGAACGCCGCCTGGATCATGCCGACCTGCGGGCCGTTGCCGTGGCTGATGATGATCTCGTGGCCCTGATGGATGAGCCCGACGAGCGCCGGGCACGCGGCGGCCACGCGTTCGCGCTGCTCCGCCGGCGTGTTGCCGAGCGCGTTGCCGCCGAGGGCAATGACGATTCTGGCCATGGCGTCACCTGCGCTGCGGCGCGGGCTGCTGCTGCGTGATGCAGTGGATGTTTCCGCCGCCGAACGCGACCTCGCGCGTCTGCACGCCGACCACGCGGCGCTCGGGGAACATGGCCTGCACCTGCTGCACGGCGAGCGCGTCGTTCGCGTCGCCGTACTGCGGCAGGATAACGCCGCCGTTGACGATGAGGAAGTTCATATACGACGCGATGGCGACCTCACCGTCCTCGCGCGGGATGGTGCCCTCCACCGCGTCGATCGTCGCCGCGCCCTGCAGCAGGCAGGGCTGCTGCGTCAGGCAGAGCTTGTGCACCTTCAGCTTACGGCCCTTGGCGTCCGTCGCCTGCGAGAGCGTGTCGTACGCGTCGCGCGCCGGCTGATAAAACGGGTTTTGCGGGTCGTCCGTCCAGATGCAGGCAACCTCGCCCGGGCGGATGAAACAGGCCACGTCGTCGATGTGGCCGTTGGTCTCCTCGGGGTCGATGCCGTCGCGCAGCCAGAGGACCTTCTCGCAGCCGAGATAGTCGCAGAGCATGCGCTCGATGGCGCCGCGGTCCATGTCGGGGTTGCGCCCCTCGGACAGCAGGCACATCTCGGTCGTGAGCACGGTGCCCTCGCCGTCGACGTGGATGGAGCCGCCCTCAAGCACGAAGCCCTCGGTGCGGTAGGAATCGACGCGCTCGATCTCGCAGACCTTCTGCGCGACCTGATCGTCGAGATCCCACGGGAAATAGAGCCCGTCGACCAGCCCGCCCCAGGCGTTGAACGTCCAGTCCACGGCGCGCACGCCGCCGTTGTCATTGACAAGGAACGTCGGCCCGCAGTCACGGATCCAGGCGTCGTTGCTCGCCATCTCGACGACGCGCACTTCGCGCGGCAGGCGCTCGCGCGCGTTCTGGTACTGCGCCGGGGAGACGCAGACCGTCACGGGTTCAAACTGCAAAATGGCCGTCGCCACGTCCAGAAAGGCTTTCTGCGCGGGCTTGGCGCCGTCGCGCCAGTTGTCGTTGCGCTCCGGCCAGAGCATCCAGACGCCGGCCTGCGGCTCAAACTCCGCAGGCATCCGGTAGCCGTCGAGCTTCGGCGTGGAGCCGGTGATTCGTTTTGCCATAATGGTTCCTCCTAGGATTGGCGGCGCGCACGCGCCGCGATAAGAATTTCGCCGATGACGATGCTAAGGATCGACCCGATCGTAATCGGCAGATAGTACGAGAGCGTGTCCGCGTCGAACGACAGCGGCACCGCCGTGAAAAAGATCGAGATGAGGATGAGCGCCATGGGCACATAGGCCAGCACGCGCAGCATCCCGCGCCCGCCCGGCACGCGAAACGGCCGCTCGGAATCAGGGTCGATCTCCCGCAGGCGCAAAAACGCCGGGAACACGGGCGCATAGCTCAGCAGGAGCATGACGAGGTTGAGCGCGAAAAAGCTCCAGAACAGGGACGAGTCCGGCGAGAGCAGCTCGATGATGATGCCGAGGATGCACACGACGCTCGCCACGATGCCGCTCGTGAGCGCGGAGCCGATGGGCATGTCGTTTTTCGCCCAGCGGCGGGCAAAAATCGCGGGCATGTCGCCGTTTTCGGCGGCGTAGGCAGCCGTGGAGTTCACGCCCATGGACCACGAGATCATGTTGCCGAACAGAGTGATGAGAAACAGCAGCGCCACCGCGCCGACGAACAGGCCGCTCGTGCGGCCGGTCATGAGCGAAACGGCGTCGATGAGGCCCGAGTCCTCGCTGATCTCGTTCGTAGGGATGGCCGCGCCGATGCCGAAGGCCGAAAACAGGTAGATGAGCGCGATGACGATGCCGCCGGTGATGATGGCCTGCGGGATCTGGCGCTTGGGATCGCGCATGTTGTCGGCATACGTGCACACGACCTCGAAACCGAGGAAGTTGAAGATAATGACCGAGATATACGACAGGCTGTGCAGGTCAAACCCCGGCAGGAACGTGCGGAAGGCCATGTCGTTGACAAAGCCGTTTTTCACGACGTAGACGATACCGAGCACGCCGACCGTCAGCGCGAGGATCATTTTGATGGCGGCGCTGATGTTGAGGATGATGATGCTGTCGCACACGGGGTAAAACGCGATCCACGTGACGATCCAGATGAAGGCCAGCTCGATGAGGAGCTTTGCAAGCCAGCCGAAGCTCAGTCCCGTGAGCACGCTCAGCAGCTCCGGGCACACGACGGCGAGCGAGGCCATCCACAGCGGGAAGTTGATCCAGTAGTACCACGAGGCGCGCGCACCCCACTTCGAGCGCGGGAACGCCTTGTTGATCCAGTCATAGAGCCCGCCGTCGCCGGTGTACGTCGTGCCGAGCTCGGACGAGATCATGCCGTACGGCAGCAGGAAGGCGATCATCATGAACACCCACCAGAAATACTGGCTGTTGCCGATGGAGGCGACGGGCGCCGCCGCCTCCGCCACGAACACAACGCAGATGACCGAGAGGACGACGTCCGCAAGGCGGAATTTTTTTCGTTCTTCCATGGTGTCTGCTCCTTTGGCAGCCGGTCAGCAGCCGCCGAGCCGCGCGTCGAGGAAGGTGTCGAGCTCCTCCTGCGCCGCGGCGAGCTCCAGCTCCGACGGGACGCGGCGGCAGCGCGTGAAATACACCAGCAGTCCGCGCATGGCCGTCAGGCGGTTGCCGGCCTGCTCCCAGCAGAGGGAGGCGGCGGAGTCGGCGACCTCGTCGGTCACGTCCTCGCCGCGCGTGGCGGGCAGGCAGTGCAGGAACTTGCAGCCGAGCGCGCCGAGCTGCATGAGCTCGCGGTTGACCTGATAGTCCGCAAAGACGCGCACGCGCTCTTCCTTCGGCATCTCGTTTTCATACAGGCCGTACCAGACGTCGGTATAGATGAAGTCCGCGCCGCGCACGGCGTCGCGCTCGTCCGTGACGGCCCAGGTGCCGCCGGACAGCTTGCAGTTGGCCTCTAGGATGCGTTTGTGGTCAGCGCCCAGCTGGTGTCCCTCCGGGCCGTAGTGCACAAAGTGCATGCCGAGCTTCGTGGTGATGAAGCCGAGGGACGCGCACACCTGCGTGCCGTCGCCGACAAAGACGACCTTGCAGTCCTCCAGCCGCTTGCCCTCGGGCAGGTTCTCCTTGATGGTGCACAGGTCGCCGATCTCCTGCGTGGGGTGGTTGTAGTCGCTCATGCCGTTGATGACCGGGATCGTGCACGCGTCGGCGAGCTCCACGATGGTCTTGTGCTCGATGACGCGGGCCATGACCACGTCGACCAGACGCGAGAGCACCTTGCCTGTGTCGCCGATGGTCTCGTGGCCGCCGAGCTGGATCATGCCGGGGCCGAGATACTGCGCGTGGCCGCCGAGCTGGCTCATGGCCGTCTCGAACGACACGCGCGTGCGGGTGCTCGACTGCTGAAAGATCATGCCGAGGTTCATATTTTTCATCAGCGGGGGATAATAACCCCGGCGGATGGCGCGCTTGATGGCGAGCGACAGGTCGATGATGTCCAGCAGTTCCTGTTTTGTGAAATCGTTGGTGTCAATAAAATCTTTTTTGTACATATCCATTCCTCCAAAGCCGCAGTTTACGGGATTTGCTTCCCGGTTATTGTCGGCGGATTTGCGCACGGATATGCGCGCCGGACAAATTTTCCGTTTTCGCGGCACAGACCGGCGCCGTTTTTTCACCAAACAAAAACAACGCCCGCAGGAACCGAAGTTCCTGCGGGCGTGCCGCGTTGTTTTTCATTTTTATATGTATGCGTCTACTCGCCCTCGATCGTGCGCACGTACATGCCCAGCTCGCCGGGCAGGTCGTGGATCTCAAGCGCGCAGCCGTCCATGGCGGTGTTGTGCACCGCAATGCGGAACACGAGCTGCAGCTGCTCGGGCACGACGGCGGAGTATTCGCCGATGTCCATGACAACGCGCGTCAGGCGCGTGAGGCCGTTTTCCGCCATCGCCTGCTGGGCGATGTCAAAGACCTCCTTGGCAATGGCTGCCTCGTGCATTTATTTCTTTTTCGGCTGGCGGCGGACATTGCGCTCGCGCACCAGGTCCTTCTTGAGCGGCTTGCAGAAGAGCACGCGGTCGCCGTCGACCATTTTGCGCACGTCCTTCGGGCACTTCGTGACGCACACGCCGCAGCCGATGCAGCGCTGATACTCCACGAACACCTTGCCGCTCTGCGCGTTGAAGCCGGTGGCCACCGTCGGGCAGAAGTGGTTGCAGATGTTGCAGCCGTTGCAGTTTTCGGGGTGGACGATAACAGGCTTTGCGTGCGCGCGCATATACAGCGGCTGCATGCCGCCGCGCGTGTAGGAGCCGAGCATCTCGCAGCACTGCGTGTCGCAGTTGCAGATGGCGGTCGTCTCCTCGTCCATGTTGCAGGCATAGTGGAACACCTGGTGGACGCAGCCCTTCTTCTCGCAGTCAACGAGGATCTGGCGCGCCTCGGCCTTGCTGACCTGGCGGCCGATGCCGAACTCGATGATCTGCTTGGCCATGTTGCCGACGCACAGGCACACCTCGTCCGGCGTGGGGTGCTTGGGCTGCATGCCCTCTCTGCGGCGGATGTTGCGGCAGAAGCAGTGCATGACGCTGATGGGCGCATCGTCCGGCAGGCTGTCGAGGTACGCCTCGAGCTGGTAGCTCGGCACGACGCTCGTCGTGTCGTTGGAGAGCTTGCGGTCGACGTGCACGACCTTGCCGGCGGCCTTGCCCTCGAGCGGGAGTGCCACCTCCATGTGGCCCTTGTCGCCCTGCAGCTTTTTGAGGTTGTTCATGGCGGCGTAGCCCGTGCGCAGCGGCTCGACGTTGAGCGTCGTGACCATGTTGATGGCCGAGGTGAACAGCTCTGACGCCTTCTGGATCGTGTCGCTGTCCTCGCCGGTCGAGAGCGGGAACTCGAACCAGCCCGGCAGCATCGGCGCGAGGTCATATGTCGGCTCGGCGCCGTCATAGATTTTCAGCAGGAAGCCCTTGCGGCACATGTCGTAGAGCGTGCCGGCCCAGTCGCTGCCGGTGTAGAGCGCGCGCAGCTCCGCCTCGGTGTTGCCGCGCAGCTTCATGCCCATCATGATGTCATACTCTTCGTCGGTCACGAACAGCTTGCAGTATTTTTCAAACTGCGGCACCGGCGGCTGCGGCACCTGCGTGACCGCGTTCATGCGGTTCATGAGCTTGAGATACTTCATATAACCCATCTTCTTCGTTCCCCTTTCCTGCGGACGGCGCTTCCCCCGCGCATGTCCGAGCACCGGTTTTTCCGGCAAAATTTTTGCATATACAAGTCTATTTTATCATTTTGTTTATCTTTTGGCAAGCCCTTTCCTGTCGTTTTTCCGCTTTTCAGGTAGAAAAAAGAGAAATGTCCGTTAACAATCATTTGTTACACATATTGACATGATTCAGGCAAAGTTCTATAATAAATGTGTGTTAACGTTCCGCGCTTGTGCAAAATGTCGATTTTTCATCGATCGCGCGGAATCTGTGCATCGAAGGAGGGAATACGCGAATGAGAGACCTGAAGCATCTGATCTATTTTGAGAACCTGCTGCAACAGGCAAACAACGACCTGGTTCAGGACGCCTGCAAGGATGGGCGGCTGGCGCTGGCATGGAACTGTTCGTACATACCAGAGGTTTTGCTGGATACGGACAACTGCTTTGGCGTGCGTCTGCGCGCGCCGAACTGCACGAACCCCGACATGGCCACCTACTACATGACCAACCGCTCGTGCCCGTACTCCAAGAGCATCCTCGAGCGTGCGTTTGAGGGCGGCTACAACTTTATCTCCGCGCTCATCGGGCAGGAGTGCTGCACAACGATGAACCGCATGGAGCAGTATTTTGAATACTGCGAGCTGATCCCGAACGACAAGTTTTTCTGCACGTATCTCGACATGCCGCTGCGCAAGACCGAGTGGCACGCGGGCTACTACCGCCGCCAGATCGAGCAAAAGATCATCCAGCCGCTCGAAAAGGTCTACGGCGTGGACTTCTCGGAGGAAAAGCTGCGCAAGGCTGTCGAGCAGTTCAACGAAGTGTGCCGCATCATCACGGAGATGAACGAGATGCGCATGGCGGACAACCCGGTCATCACGGGGTATGAGTTCCACGTCATCCAGCTGTGCACGCTCACGTGCCCGAAGGACCTCATCCTGCCGTACCTGCGCGAGACGCTGCAGGAGCTGCGCGAGCGCAAGCCCGACCCGAAGCCGTGGTACCGGGCGCGCGTCCTCATCGCCGGCAGCGAGATCGACGACCCCGAGTTCACGAAAATGCTCGAGATGGCCGGCGGCATGGTCGTGGCCGACCGCTACTGCTTCGGCTCGATGCCCGGCCGCGAGGAGATCCCGCTCGAGGAGGGTAAGGACGTTTTGCAGTCCATCGCCGACTACTATATGTGGAACAACCAGTGCCCGCGCGCCATGGGCCCCGAGAACATCATCGCGCGCAAGAAATACATCTTCGATCTCGCGGAGAAATACCGCGCCGACGGCATCATCGTCGAGAACATGAAGTTCTGCGAATACTGGGGCTACGAGCGCGCGCAGGACGGCATGTGGTTCTACGAGGGCTATGAGCTGCCGCGCAGCATCCCCGTGTGCCAGATCGAGAAGGATTACACGAGCGCCGCCTCCGGCCAGCTGCGTACCCGGTTCCAGGCGTTCATCGAGTCGCTGGAGATCAAAAAGATCCAGGCGCAGCAGTAAGGGAGGGGCTCAACTATGTGGAAACGCAAACGCACGCTCAAAGAAGAATACGGCACGCTCGGCCACTTCCTGCGGGGTGACAACGCGTGTCATTATCTCGGCGACCTGTACATCGAGGGCACGAACTTCTACTTCCACCGCGAGTGGCGCGGCGTGAAGGACACGGCCTACGCCTTTGCCCGCTGGCTGCAGACCTGGGGCAAGATGGCCGGGCTCATCGGCCGCGACCCGGTGCGCATGATCCGCGCCTTCTGGAAGTATCGCTGGCTGAGCGCCTACCTCGCCACGCCGATGATGGTCGATAAATGGATCGAGGGCGACCGCGGCATGGTCCTGCGCGCCGACCTGACGGCCATCGACTGCATGGTGTCGGACTCCATCACGACGCTCTGGCGCGAGATCCGCGCCGACCGCCGCTTCGGCGAGAACAAGTGGACCGAGCGCACGATCGCCTTTGACTACACGCTGCCGAAGCACATCATCTACGGCTTCCCCGGCTACTACGGCATCAACATCCAGCAGCACGCGGCGTTCATGGTGCCGATTTTGAACAAGAACCTCGGCTCGTACTACGTCGACCAGGCCGTCAGCTGCGGCATCCCGGGCGACATGTGCACGCTGCCGCTCGTGGAGACCGGCGTCGCCGTCGAGGGCGAGTACCCCGACATCGGCAACTGCTGGCTCACGACGAACAACCCCTGCGATGCGAACATGATGGACAACGTCGCCATGTACCGCGCCCTCTCGAACGACGGCAAGAAGGCCGTGCACCCGTTCACGACGCCGATCATGTATGACGACCCGACCTGCAAGGAGCTCGGCGTGCACGAGGTGTACGACGCCATCCACTTCCTCGAGGAGCAGTTCCACCAGCCGTTCAACTGGGACACGTTCATCCAGCACATTGAAAACACCAACCAGTTCAACCGCGAGGAGACCGAGCGCTGGGACGTCTACGCCAAGACGAACAACGGCGCGCTCAACCCCGTGTGCCAGGGGCTGTTCCGCATCTACTTCTACCAGCAGGGCGGCAACGAGTACTTCCTCAAAGCCTCGCGCAAGATCACGCGCATCTTTGATAAATGCGTGCGCAAGAACATCGACACCTTCCCGCTCACGCGCCACCGCGCCATCGCCTGGAGCTGCGGCTCGACGTACTATGCGCACGGCGTGCAGTGGCTGTATAACTGCTGGGGCATCCTGTGCCTGATCAACATGGACTCGCTGACCGGTCACAACATCGTCGACACCGAGGACCGCGACATCATGATGAGCGACGTGGCCGACTGGCACGCCCGCACCCCGATGCGCACGCACACCGTCGGCGGCAACCGCCACCTGATGCAGATGTGGGAGACGGCGGAGAAGTTCAACTGCGACATGATCATCATGTACGACGACATCGGCTGCAAGGGCATGGCCGGTGCGCAGGGCCTGATCGAGGAGGAGATCCGCAAGCACGACGAGCGCTTCCACACGGTGTGGATGCCGCACTCGCTGATGGATCACCGCATCGTCTCGCCGGCCGAGGCGCGCCGCACCGTCAACGAATACATGATCAACGTCATGCACGAGGAGCCGGTCGATCCGTCGCTGCTCGACTTTGACGACAGCATGGGCTGGTAAAGGAGGTCCACCGATATGAAATGCAAATTTGCGCAGTTCCTGTTCCGAGCTTTTGGCATCACCGGCGGCGCGCTGGCCGTGCTGTTCGTGATCTATTACTATAACCTCGACATGAAGCTCATGCGCTCCGTCGTCGTGCCGTTTTTGAACAAGCACTATGACAGCGTCAAGCGCGAGCACCAGATCTGACAGGGGAGGAGCAAACCATGGCAGTCAATCATAATGTCAATCCCCGGCCGCTGACCGCCGAGGAAAAGGAAAACCGCGCCCGCGGCATCTACGACAGCTTTGCGACCTATGTGGTCTTCTGCGGGCACTGCCGCCACGTGCGCAAGACGAATATGTACATCATGCGCGCCGAGGCCTTCATCGACGAGCTCAAGGCCCGCGGCGAGGTCTGTCCCCAGTGCGGCAGGCAGGAGTGGACGCTCGGCTACCCGATGGGCACGACCACCGGCTTCGTCAAGTTCTGACATACGCACCGCAGCAGGCCCCCGCACCCGCGAGGGCCTGTTTTTTGCGCATATTCCGACACATTCTTGCGCTACTTGTTTCATATTGCGTCAAATGGGAAATTTCGTTTCCCCCGCCCGCACGCATATGTTATAGTGGTGACAATCTCAGCGCAACAACATGAAGGAGGAGAGACCATGGCACAACTCAGACCGAAGATCGTGAAGCTGGCGAAGATCATTGGGGGCGTCACCGGCATCACGACCAAGATCGACGAAAACGCACCCGAATACTACTGCATGGCAGGCATCCTGACCGACGAGGAAGCGGATGTCGCCATCGCGGCCGGCCTGCGCAGGGAGCGCACCGCGGCCTATCTGGCCAAGAAGGTCGGCAAGACCGTACAGGAGGTGCAGCCCCTGCTCGACAACCTCGTGTACTACGGCATCTTCCGCCGCTCACACGACGAGACGCTCGGCGAGGACACATATTACATGCAGATCTTCGCGCCCGGCATCCTCGAGATGATGGTCAACCAGAAGGACCTGCTGGAAACGCATCCGGAAGTCGGCCGCGCGTTTGAGGAGTACACCCGCAACCTCGCGGCGAACATGGGCTCCATGATCCCCGACGGCTACGGCCTCATGCGCGTCATCCCGGTCGAGAGCGCGCTCGAGGGCATCCCCGGCGTGAACGAGTTTGAGCGCATTTCGCACTATCTGGACAAGTACGACCGCTTCTCCGTGTCCCCGTGCTCCTGCCGCGCATCGCGCACGAGCATCGGCGACGGCTGCGGCCACCTCGACGAGGACATGTGCATCCAGATGGGCAAAGGCGCCGAGCACTACATCCGCTCCGGCCGCGCCAAGGAGATCACGCGCGAGCAGGCGCTTGAGATCATCAAGCGCGCGGAAGAAAACGGCCTCATGCACGACATGGTCAACATTGAAGAGCCGGGCGAGAGCGCGGCCATCTGCAACTGCTGCGCCTGCGCCTGCTTCGGCCTGCGCGTGGGCCTGATGTACGGCGCGCGCGACGCGATCCGCTCCAACTACGTCGCCGAGGTGGACGAGGCCAAGTGCGTCGCCTGCGGCCAGTGCGTGGAGACCTGCCCCGGCAACGCGCTCAAGCTCGGCCAGAAGCTCTGCTCGACCGAGGACCTGACACAGAAGCCGGACTACGTCAAGCTCTCCGAGACCCTGCGCCCGAAGCGCACCTGGGACCCGAACTACCGCGAGGACCACGAGGACGTCGTGCCCACCGGCACCGCCCCGTGCAAGACCGCCTGCCCCGCGCACATCCCCGTGCAGGGCTACCTGAAGCTCGCCGCGCAGGGCCGCTACACGGACGCGCTCGAGCTCATCAAGAAAGAAAACCCGTTCCCGGCCGTCTGCGGCCGCATCTGCAACAAGCGCTGCGAGGCTGAGTGCACCCGCGGCGGCGTGGACGAGGCCGTCGCCATCGACGAGGTCAAGCGCTTCATCGCCGACCACGACCTGCACGAGGCCACGCGCTACGTGCCGAAGCTGCTCAACCAGATCGGCCGCCCGTACACGGAGAAGATCGCCGTCATCGGCGCCGGCCCCGCGGGCATGAGCTGCGCCTACTACCTCGCCAACAAGGGCTACCCCGTGACCGTGTTCGACCGCAACCCGGTGCCCGGCGGCATGCTCACGCTCGGCATCCCGAGCTTCCGCCTGGAAAAGGACGTGCTCAACGCCGAGATCGACATCCTGCGCGAGATGGGCGTTGAATTCCGGTGCGGCGTCGAGGTCGGCAAGGACGTCACCATCGAGCAGCTGCGCGCACAGGGCTACAAGGGCTTCTACGTCGCCATCGGCGCACAGAAGTCGGCCAAGCTCCGCGTCCCGGGCGAGGAGCTCGAGGGCGTCTACGGCGGCGTGGACTTCCTTCGCGCCGTGAACCTCGGCCACGAGACGCACATCGGCAAGCGCTGTGCCGTCATCGGCGGCGGCAACGTGGCCATGGACGTCTGCCGCAGCGCGGTGCGCCTCGGCGCGGACGAGACGTATGTGCTCTACCGCCGCAGCGAGGCAGAGCTCCCCGCCGACCCCGAAGAGGTCAAAGAGGCGATGGAAGAGGGCGTGCAGTTCCGCTTCCTGACCGCACCGGTCGAGATCCTCGGCGAGAACGGCAAGGTCACGGGCATCCGGGCCGAGCGCATGACGCTCGGCGAGCCGGACGAGAAGGGCCGCCGCAAGCCCGTCGGCACCGGCGAGTTCGAGACGATCGCCGTCGATTCCGTCATCGGCGCCATCGGCCAGACGGTCGACTGGGGCACGCTCGACGTTGGCGCGCTCACGACGACGAAAAAGGGCACGGCCGAGGCCGACGCCCTCACGTATCAGACCGCGCAACCGGACATCTTCGTCGGCGGCGACTGCTACACCGGCCCGAAGTTTGCCATCGACGCCATCGCCGCCGGCAAGGAGGCCGCCATCAGCCTGCACCGCTACGTGCACCCCGGCCAGACGCTCACCGCCGGCCGCGACCGCAGAGTGTACAAGGCGCTCGATAAAGACCATGTGCTCATCGAGACGGCCGGTTTTGACAAGGATCACCGCCAGACGCCCGGCTACAACGCCGCCAAGGCCAAGACATTCTCCGACGCGCGCGTCACGTTCACGGAGGAGCAGGTGCGCAAAGAGTGCGCCCGCTGCCTCGGCTGCGGCGCCACGAAGGTGGACAGCTACCTGTGCATCGGCTGCGGCCTGTGCACCACGAAGTGCAAGTTCGACGCCATCCACCTCAAGAAGGTGCGCGACTGGCACGCGGGCTCGTATGAGACCATGCCGATCAAGGCCGCCGAGGGCGTCGTCAAGCGCGCGGGCAGCATCGTGAAAAAGGCGGTCAGCAAGTAATGCACGAGCTGGCACTGTGCGACGCGATGCTCAAAATGGTGCGCGACATCTCCCGCGAGCAGGCGCTCGAGGGCGTACGCAGCATCACGGTCCGCGTCGGGACGCTCTCGGGCGTCGTCCCGCGCTTCCTCACCGACTGCTGGACCGCCGTGACCGACGGCACGGAGTATGACGGCGTGCCGCTGCGCGTTGAGACGGAGGCGGGCCGCGCCCGCTGTCTCGACTGCGGGGCGGAGTTCGTCGCCGACGTCGAGGACCTCTCCTGCCCGGACTGCGGCGGGAAAAAGCTCATGCCCCTCTCCGGCCGCGACATGACCATTCAGGAGATCGAGGCGTACTGACCCCATACGCAGCAGGCCCCCGCAGGCGCGGGGGCCTGTTTTTTGCAGCAAAACACCCCCGGAAGCAGATTGCTTCCGGGGGTGTCGTTCGCCCAAAATCAAAATCAGAAGTCCGCGTTGCCGACCGTGCGCGGGTGCAGCTCCACGTCGCGGATGTTGCTCACGCCGGTGAGGTACATGACCATGCGCTCAAAGCCGAGACCGAAGCCGGCGTGGCGGCAGCTGCCGTAGCGCCGCAGGTCGAGGTACCACCAGTAATCTTCCTCGCGCAGGCCGAGCTCCTGCATGCGCTTGGTGAGCAGGTCGAGCCGCTCCTCACGCTGGCTGCCGCCGATGATCTCGCCGATGCCCGGCACGAGGCAGTCCGCCGCGGCGACGGTCTTGCCGTCGTCGTTCATGCGCATGTAAAACGCCTTGATCTCCTTCGGATAATCCGTGACGAACACGGGCTTGTTGAACACCTGCTCGGTCAGGTAGCGCTCGTGCTCCGTCTGCAGATCGATGCCCCACTCGACGGGGTAATCGAACTTGTGGCCGGACTCCTTGAGCAGCTTCACGGCGTCGGTATACGTGATGCGGCCGAAGTCGTTGTCCGCCACGTTGTGCAGGCGCTCGAGCAGGCCCTTGTCCACGAAGGAATTGAAGAATTCCATCTCCTGCGGGCACTTTTCGAGCACGGTGTTGATGATGAACTTCACCATCGCCTCCATGCACTCGAGATCGTCGTCGAGGTCGGCGAACGCCATCTCCGGCTCGATCATCCAGAACTCGGCGGCGTGGCGCTGGGTGTTGGAGTTCTCTGCGCGGAACGTGGGGCCGAAGGTGTACACGTCGCCAAAGGCGAGCGCAAAGTTTTCGGCGTTGAGCTGGCCGGACACGGTCAGGTTCGTGCTCTTGCCGAAAAAGTCCTTGGAGAAATCGACCTTGCCGTCGGCCGTGCGCGGGATATTGTCGAGGTCGAGCGTCGTGACGCGGAACATCTCGCCCGCGCCCTCGCAGTCGGAGCCCGTGATGATCGGGGTCTGGACATAGACAAAGCCGCGGTCCTGGAAGAACGTGTGCACCGCCTGCGCGGCCACGCTGCGGACGCGGAACGTCGCGCTGAAGAGGTTCGTGCGCGGGCGCAGGTGCTGGATCGTGCGCAGAAACTCCACGCTGTGGCGCTTTTTCTGCAGCGGATAGTCCGGTGCGGACGCGCCCTCGACCGTCACGCTGTCGGCCTTGAGCTCGAACGGCTGCTTGGCGTCCGGCGTGAGCACGAGCTCGCCGTGCACGATGAACGCCGCGCCGACGTTCTGGCGGGCGATCTCGTCGTAATTTTCGAGCTTGCCGCGCTCGAGCACGACCTGCAGGCTCTTGAAGCAGCTGCCGTCGTTGAGCTCGATAAAGCCGAAATTCTTCATGTCGCGGATCGTGCGCGCCCAGCCGCAGACGGTCAGGGTCTGGCCGCCGAAGGTCTCCGGCGCGGCATAGATGCCGGCGATGTGCTGTCTTTTCATATCATCAGCCTCGTTTCCGATGGATTTTTCAAAATAACTTCTTTATTATACGCACTCGGCGCGGTTTTTTCAACCGGTTCTTGCGCGCATAAACACAAAACCGGCGGAAAATCCGCCGGTTTTACGTATCTTTCCCGCCGTCAGGCGATGATGTGGATCGCCGCGTGGTTGTTGCGCAGCGTCACGTCCGTCGTCACGCCGCCGGCCTCACCGTCGCGCGTCCAGGCCACGGGCTCGTCAAACGTGAAGCGCAGCGTCTTGGACTGCACGAGGATGACGTTCTCGTTGTCGTAATACTGGTTGAGCACGCCCGTGATGATGCGGCTCAGGTCGCCGAACTGCTGCGGGCGGCGGATGAGCAGCGTCTCAAACAGACCGTCGCCCAGACTCACGAGGTCCTTGCGCAAACGCACCATGCCGGCCACGGAGGTCGAGTTCGACACGCCGCCGAAGATGAAGTCGCCGTCGACCGTGCCGCCGTCATACTCCACGTGCGCGCAGTAATGGTCGATGCTGTTGAGCCGGCCCATTGCCTCAAGCACATAGGCCAGGTGGCCGAGCGCCTGCTTTTCGTTTTGCGGCGTCTCATAGCTCACGGCCGTGAACGCGCCGAACGCCGCCACGTAGGTGAAATAGCTCCGCTCGCCGAAGCTGCCGACATCGAACGCCGTCGGCGTACCGGTCACGATGCGCAGGGCCGCATCCGTCGCGTTTTTCGGCAGGCCGAGGGTCGATGCCACGTCGTTCGTTGTGCCCATCGGGATATAGCCCAGCGGAGGCGGATTCGGCACCTGCATCAGGCCGGACACGACCTCGCTGAGCGTGCCGTCGCCACCGATGCAGGCCACGGTGTCATACTCCGCCGCGTGCTGCGCCGCCATCAGCGTCGCGTCGCCGCGGCCGTGCGTGAAGTACACCGTCGTCAGGTATCCGCCGCTGTCGAGAATGTTCATCACCTCGCCGAAGCCGGTCTTGTAGCCGCTGCGTCCGGCCATGGGGTTGATGATCAGCATCATACGTTTTTTCATAGTCAGCCTCCTGTCAGGGTAGCAAAAAGGGCATGGCAAACTGCCATGCCCCCGAGATTCTGTGGATCAGCCAAGCTCGTTCATTTTCTGAGCCATCGCAGACTTCTTGTGCGCTGCGTTGTTCTTGTGGATGAGACCCTTGCCGGCCGCGCGGTCAACAGCCTGGACAGCAACTTTATAGGTACTGACGGCTGCGTCACGGTTGCCTTCGGCAACAGCCGCATCAAACTTCTTCAGGTTGGTCTTCAGGGCGGATTTCTCAGCCTTGTTTTTCAGATTCTGCAGCTTGGACTTTTCGTCTCTCTTCATTGCGGACTTGATGTTCGGCATTTCTCAATCGCCACCTCCTCCTATAAAATTCAGTCATGGATATGACCGTGCAATGTTCTGCAAGTGTTGATGATATCATCAAACCCTTCAAATTGCAAGCCTTTTTTTCGATTTTCATTATAATTGTATCCATTTGTGGCAACGCTTCCAGTGAGCCACAAGATGTGGCGTCAGAAAGGAGCCTGTTATGCCGAATTTTCCCCGCACCGACCTCGCCGTCGAGGCCGAAGCCATCCACCGCAGCGCCGCCGCCGTGACGGAGCTGCCCGGCGTGCGCGCCGAGGAGACCGAGCACCGCGGCTTTGCCGTGACCGAAGTCCACGTGCTCGACGTCGCCGGCGAAAATGCGTTATGTAAACCAATTGGCGATTACTACACCCTCGCGCTCGACCCGCTGCTGCGGCGCGAGGACGACGCATTTGAAAACGCGGCGCAGACGCTCGCCGAGCTGCTGCGCGGCGTGCTGCCGCTGATGCCGGACGCATCCGTGCTCGTCGTCGGCCTCGGCAACCGGGCCATCACGCCCGACGCCGTCGGCCCCGACGCGATCGACAGCGTCATGGTCACGCGGCACCTGCGTGAGCAGCTGCCGGAGCATTTCGGGCAGTTCCGGTCCGTGGCCGCGCTCGCGGCCGGCGTGCTCGGCACGACCGGCGTGGAATCCGCTGACATGATCCGTGCACTCGCAGGCCACCTGCACCCGGACGCCATCATCGCCGTGGACGCGCTTGCCTGTGCGGAGCTCGGCCGCCTCGGCCGCACCGTCCAGCTCACGGACACCGGCATCACACCCGGCAGCGGCGTCGGCAACGACCGCGCCGGTCTCAGCCGCGACACGCTCGGCATCCCGGTCGCAGCCATCGGCCTGCCGACGGTCATCGACGCGGGCGGCTTCTCGGACGATCCGCGCGCCGAGCAGATGTTCGTCACCCCGCGCGACATTGACACCGTGGTGCGCGACGCGGCCAAGCTCATTGGCTATGGTATCAACCTTGCGCTGCACGACGGGCTGACCATCAGCGACGTGGATATGTTTTTGTCCTGAGTCAATGTTTCACGTGAAACAAGCCCGCCGCGTTTCGCATTGTTTCACGTGAAACATTACAAAAATTCGCCGCCGCGCCTCCTAGCGGTTGAAAATGCAGCCGCACGCTGTTATAATAGCTGCAAACACAATTCAGGGAGGCAAACCATGGGCAAAATCATTGCCGTCGCCAACCAGAAAGGCGGAGTCGGCAAGACGACCACGTGCGTGAATCTGACCTGCGCGCTCAAAAAGCGCGGGCGGCGCGTGCTCCTCGTCGACTGCGACCCCCAGGGCAACAGCACTTCCGGCATGGGCGTGGACAAAACCGCGACGCCCAACTGCTACGACATGCTGATGAACGGTGCGGCCACCGCCGACTGCATCCGCAGCACGAAATACGGCGACGTGCTGCCGGCAAATATGAATCTCTCCGGCTGCTCCGTCGAGCTCGTGGGCTCCGAGCAGCGGGAATACATCATGAAAACCGCGCTCACCGCGGTGCAGGACGATTACGACTTCATCCTCATCGACTGCCCGCCGTCACTCGAGCTGCTGACGATCAATGCACTCGTCGCAGCCGACAGCGTGCTCATCCCGGTGCAGTGCGAATACTATGCGCTCGAGGGCATTGCCGACCTCATGCGCAGCATCAAAATGTGCAACAAACGCCTGAACCCGGAGCTGACCGTGCAGGGTATCGTCATGACCATGTACGACGGCCGCACGAAGCTGTCCGATCAAGTCGTGAACGAAGTGCGCAAGTTCTTCGGCAAAAAGGTCTATAAGACGATGATCCCGCGCAATGTGCGCCTGTCCGAGGCACCGAGCCACCGCAAACCCGCCATTGCCTACGACAAGGAGTCCAAGGGCGCGCGGGCGTACCTGCATCTGGCGGGTGAGCTCATCAAGCGCGAGGAAAAGGCGGCAAAAGCGGCGGAGGCCGCGGCCGCAGCCGCCGCTGCGGAGGTGGAACATGGGTAAAGACGGAAAGAAAGGCCTCGGCATGGGCCTCGGCGCGCTCTTCGGCGAGGAATATCCAGCCCCACAGCCGGAGCGCGAGGAGACTGCGCCCGATTTATTGCCAATCGAAAGGATCGAGCCGCGCGCCGACCAACCGCGCAAGCGCTTTGACCCGGAGGCGCTGGAAATGCTCGCGGAATCCATCCGCACCTACGGGCTCATCCAGCCAATCACGGTCCGGCCGCTTGACAACGGGTTTTATCAGATCATCGCAGGCGAGCGCCGCTGGCGCGCCAGCCGCATGGCCGGGCTCAAGGAAGTGCCGGTGCGCATCCTGACGGCGGACGAACAGCGCGCCATGGAGATGGCGCTGGTCGAAAACCTCCAGCGCGAGGACCTGAATCCCATCGAAGAGGCGAAGGGTTACCGCGCGCTGCAGGATGTCTATGGCATGACGCAGGACGACGTGGCGCAGAGTGTGGGCAAGTCACGCCCCGCAGTCGCAAATGCGACGCGTCTGCTGGCCCTGTCCGAACCGGTGCTGAAGCTGGTCGAGGACGGCACGCTGTCCGCCGGGCACGCGCGTGCGCTCCTGCCGCTCGGCGACCCGGAGATGCAGCTTGCCGCGGCGAAAACAGTCATCGAAAAGGGCCTGTCCGTCCGCCGGGCGGAGGCGCTGGCCGCACAATTGCTGAAAGATACACAGGAAAAACCGGCGAAAAAGGCCACCGGTGTGGATTATCTCGGTGAATGTGCGCGGCATCTCGAGCAGGTGCTCGGCCGCAAGGTACGCATGACACAGGGCCGTAAGACCGGGCGCATCGAACTGGAATACTATGACGCGGACGACCGCGAGGCGCTGCTGCAGGCGCTCGAGGCCATCGGCCGCAGAAACTGATACATATAAAATATTGAGGAGACAGAGACATCATGATTGACATTCGATTGATCCGCGAAAACCCCGATCTGGTTCGGGAAAACATCCGCAAAAAGTTTCAGGACGCCAAGCTCCCGCTCGTCGACGAGGTGATTGAGCTCGACAAGGCCAACCGCGCCGCCATCAACGAGGCGTCAAACCTGCGCGCCGAGCGCAACAGCCTGTCGAAAAAGATCGGCATGCTCATGGGCCAGGCGAAAAAGGACCCGTCCAAGCTCGAAGAGGCCGAGGCCGTCAAGGCGCAGGTCACCGCGCAGGCCGCGCGCCTGGCCGAGCTCGAAAAGCAGGAAGAGGAACTCGAGGCGAAAATTCACAAGATCATGCTCACTATCCCGCAGATTATCGACCCCAGCGTGCCGCTCGGCCCGGACGACAGCTGCAACGTGGAGGTGCAGCGCTTTGGCGAGGCCGTCGTGCCGGACTTCCCGATCCCGTACCACACGGAGATCATGGAGCGCTTTGACGGGATTGATCTCGACGCCGCGCGCCGTGTCTCCGGCAACGGATTTTACTATCTCATGGGCGATATTGCCCGCCTGCACGAGGCCGTGCTGGCCTACGCGCGCGATTTCATGATCGGCAAGGGCTTTACTTACTGCATTCCGCCGTTCATGATCCACGGCAACGTGGTCGAGGGCGTCATGAGCCAGACGGACATGGACGCCATGATGTACAAGATCGAGGGCGAGGACCTCTACCTCATCGGCACGAGCGAGCACTCCATGATCGGCCGCTACATCGACCAGATCCTCACCGAGGACCAGCTGCCGCAGACGATGACATCCTATTCGCCCTGCTTCCGCAAGGAAAAGGGCGCGCACGGCATCGAGGAGCGCGGCGTGTACCGCATCCACCAGTTTGAAAAGCAGGAGATGATCGTCGTCTGCCGCCCGGAAGAGAGCATGGACTGGTACGAGAAGCTCTGGCGCTACTCCGTCGAGCTCTTCCGCAGCCTGGACATCCCTGTGCGCCAGCTCGAGTGCTGCTCCGGCGACCTCGCCGACCTGAAGGTCAAGTCCTGCGACATCGAAGCCTGGAGCCCGCGCCAGCAGAAGTATTTTGAGGTCTGCTCCTGCTCGAACCTCGGCGATGCACAGGCACGCCGCCTGCACATCCGCGTCAAGGGCAAGGACGGCAAGAATTATCTCGCCCACACGCTCAACAACACCTGCGTCGCCCCGCCGCGCATGCTCATCGCGTTCCTCGAGAACAATCTGCAGCCCGACGGCAGCGTCGTCATTCCCGAGGTGCTGCGCTCGTACATGGGCGGCACGGAAGTCCTCGTGCCAAAGCACTGAAAACACAGAGAAAGTAGGGGAGGCAGCATCATGAAAAAGCCCGGTTGGCTCGACGAATTCAAGGTATTCATCTCACGCGGCAACGTCATTGACCTGGCCGTCGGCGTTGTGGTCGGCGGCGCGTTCACGGCCATCGTCACCGCGCTCGTCAACGACATCATCAATCCACTCATCTCGCTCATCATCGGCGGGCTGGACTTCTCTGGCCTGAACATCGGCGTGTTCCCGATCGGTGATCTCATCATGTCCATCATCAACTTCCTGTGCATTTCGCTGGTCGTGTTCTGGATGGTGAAGATCATCAACCGCTTCAACCGCAAGAAAGAAAAAGAGCCTGAGCCGGAGGCCCCGGCAAAGCCCACCACGGACGAGCTGCTGGCGGACATTCTCGCCGAGCTCAAGCTGCAAAGCGGACGCGCTGAGGCGGCCGAGACGCTGGACGCGGCGGAAAAGGAAGAATCTTCCGCTTCCGATCGCTAAAATAACACTTGACAACGCAAGGCTCATATGTTATAGTATATGAGCCTTGAGGGGTCAAGTTTATATCGCGGAGTGGAGCAGTTCGGTAGCTCGTCGGGCTCATAACCCGGAGGTCGCAGGTTCAAATCCTGTCTCCGCAACCAAATCAGTTACCGTTGTTGATACAATATCAGCAACGGTAACTTTTTCTTTATTGCGGCAGTTCCGGTAACTGATCAAGCCTGTTTTAACATATCAGAAGGAACACGATATGCTCTCCTTTGCTCCCTTATCCTACCCTTATACGTCCCGGCGCGATCCGGTGTATGCCGCGCGCGGACGGCTGCGTATTGGGTTATTGATGAGCGCTATGTAAAATAAATCACCGCTGCTGATATAATATCGGCAGCGGTATTTTTTGCGAAATCCAGAAAAAAACTATCCTTTTGTGTGGGGCGATTATATAATTATTCCTATATCATAGAATAAATAATTACGCCTGTTTTTCGCAGGGCGCAAAAAGGAGGGGTACTGAAAATGACGGCTCGGCAAAGGCAACTGCGCCTGAATATTTTAGCGTTCCTTCTGTTATTCTCAGTGTCTCTTTACCGGCAGCTCAGCCTGAGATACCTGCCGGATGACATTTTCAGAACGTGTATTTTATACGCCTGCTATGTGCTCCTGATCGGGGCGTGGATCGTGTCCATAAATGCCCGAATCACCCAAAAAAGCATGCGGCTGTTCCTCACGCTGGAGGCCGTTGTCATGCTTATCGGGCTGAGCATCCGCTTTCTTCAGGACACCTTCTGGTACGACAACATACCCCTCATGAGGGTGAGCGGGATGTATATAGAGTCCACGCTTTTAGTGGGGCTGACATTTGGTATCTTTGCCTCGCTGGGCATCGGGCAATGGGATAATTATCGCCCGCCGAGGAAATGGCTGCTTCTGCTTCTCCCGGTCATCGCGATGACATTTTTGAGCGTCACGGATGAGAGCCGCCACTTTATGTTCTACATCATCCCGGACGAGCCTCAGCCCAATTTGAATTTCCATCCCAACGTCGGTCTGTTTTTGATGGTCGGGCTGGCGATCGCTTTGATGATCGTCCGCATTTTCCTCATATACCGGAGAAACCGCATTATACTGCACAGCCGCTTCCTCAGATGGTTCATCCCGTTTCTCGAACCGTTTCTTATCGTCGTCTTTTCCTTCACCTTTTTCCTGGTCTCGCTGGGGCTGCTGCCCGAGGAAGCGCAAATCGAAGTCATCGAGCTTTTCGCGAGGATATACTACATTGAAGTGCTGACATGGGAGATATATATCTACATCGGTCTTGTGCCCATCAGCACCAAATATCCGGAGATATTCAGGCACGCGACGGTCGGGATGCAGATAATCGGCAACGACGGCAGCACTCTTTTGTCTGAGGCCGCAACAGAGGTCTCGCCCGAGCAGCTTGATGCCCTGACGCGCCGGGAGCATATTATCGTGCAGCCGGGAAAGGCGCTGCATATGCACAGCTTCCCCGGCGGGGCGCTGCTCTGGAACAAGGATATATCGCTCCTGCAAAAAACCATTGACGAGCTCAACCAGAGCGCGGAAACTCTGGCGCAGGAGGGCGCGCTTTTGGACGAGGAGCTGAAAACAAAAAGCGAGGAGGCAAGCCTGCTCGCGAAAAACCAGATCTATGACGAGCTGACCAAAGATGTAAAGGATCAGCTCTGGCTGATGAAGGAGATCACGAAAAAGCGCGACACAGGAAAGAGCAGCGTGCAGCTCCTCCGCAGCCTTTGCCTGCTCGGAACTTATATAAAGCGGCGCTGCAACCTGCTGCTTATCCAAAAGGAAACGGGCGCAATTTGCGATGACGATCTGCTGCTGAGCTTTCAAGGCATGGTGTCGGCAATGAACATGATCGGCATCCGCTCTGAGCTGGATTGGCATTCCGACAAGCGCTTTTCCCCCGGATTTTCCGTCTGTTTTTTCGATGCGCTGGAGCTTCTGCTGGAGTATGAGCGCTTTTCCGTGGGCGAAATGCTTATCTCCGCCGAGCGTGGGCGGGCGCGCTTTGCCGTCACGGGCTCTACCATGAATTCGCCGGAGGCGTTTGTGCAGTTGATCTGTGCAAAAGGCTATCCCGCCTCGTGCCGGGACATACCGGGCGGCTATGAGATCATCCTAACGGAGGGGAAGTGACTGATATGTTTCGCAGGCTGAGAGAGCGCTATCGCATGTCCCGCGCGATCCGAAGCGCTATCGATTCGTACCCCGACGGGATCTGCTTCGCCGCGGCCGACGGACGGCCAATTTTGGCAAACAAGACGATAAACTCCGTTTGCTATGAGCTCACGGGGCACACGGTCACGAACGCCGACTCGATGTGGCAGGATCTTGAGAGCCGAGCGCTGCCGAGAGAGGCGGAGGAGCCGACGCAGGATATCCTCCTTTGCCGGCTCAGGGACGGGGCAATCTGGCAGTTCCAGCGGAAAAATCTCATCATTGACCGGGCGAAGATAACGCAGTTTGAAGCCTCGGACATCACGGAACTCTACCACTACCGCAACCGCCTGCGGGAGAACAACATCTGCGTGTCCGAGCTGCATGACAGGCAGCGGGAGCTGCTGAAAAACATCGTCCAGAACAACATGGATAAAGAGCTTCTGCGCGCGAAAATGCGCATACACGATAATTTCGGGCGGCTGCTCATCATGACGGAAAACGCACTCGCGGACAACAGCTCCGAGATGAGCGAGCGAGAGCTGTTCTCGGCCTGGGAGAACGTCATTTCGGACATGGAAAACGCGGCCATCGTGCCCGAGGCGAGGGACGCGTCGCCGCAAAACGAGCTTGTTCAGGTCGCCGATCTCATCGGCTGCCGGGTGGAGTTTGAGGGCAGGCAGCCCAGGGAGCGAAAGGCACTGCTGCTTCTGTACGCGGCCATCCGCGAGGCGCTGACAAACGCCGTCAAGCACGCCGGAGCGGACAAGCTCACGATAATTATAGATGAGGCGGACAGCAAATACCACGTCCGCATTTTGAGCAACGGCCACCCCGGCAGCCCGCCAATACGCGAGGGCAGCGGGCTCACAAATCTGCGCAAAAGGCTGGAGCAGGAGGGTGCGACGCTCGATTATCGCTATGAAAACGGCGTCGAGCTCGTGCTGACCATTCCAAAGGAGTGATACCATGGTAAACGTTTTAATTGTGGAGGATTCCCGGATATCCAGAGAATCGTTTGAGCGGCAGCTTGCCGCTTCCCCGGATTTCATCGTGCTTGCCGCCATAGAGAACGCCGCCAACGCGGAAATCGCCTGCATGCGCAACAAAATCGACCTCGTTTTAATGGATGTCTGCACCGCCGACGACGAATCCGGGCTTGAGGCGGCGGCAAGGATCAAGAAAAACTATCCCCGCGTCAAGGTCATAGTCATGACCTCCATGCCAGAGCATTCGTTTTTGCAGAAGGCGCGGCTGAGCGGCTGCGACAGCTTCTGGTACAAGGAATACGGCAGCGTAGATCTTATCGACATTTGCAGAAGGACATTGAGCGGCGAGCGGGTATGGCCGGAGGAGACCCCGGTGCTGCGCATCGGCCTTGCAAGGAGCGACGAGTTTACAGACCGCGAACTGGACGTGATACGCACGATAGCCCAGGGCATGAGATATGAGGAGATATCCGAGGCGCTCTGCATGTCCGTCAACACCGTGAAATACCATATTCGGAACATACTGCAAAAAACGGGCTTTCACAGCACCGTTCAGCTCATATCCGAGGTCGTTGAAAAAAGACTCGTGCTGCCTAAGTACTAAAAAGCAGAAGAGTTAAAAAACGCCTTGCTATATTTTAAGTATTTGCTTTTGCGTCAGCCCGACCGGACGGCGGCAAAAGAGACAACATGAAGCGTAGCAACGGTTTAAAAGACTACACTTTCGGGTGGGGTGTTTTCGCTTTATTATCTATATAATTATGCAGAATATGCTGATACGCTGGGAGGCGAATAAACTTGGACGTTTTGGATGTTTGCAGCAGCTTTTCCGTCGGAGATAAAGAAAAACTGAGCGCGGATTTCATCGGACGTGGAAACCTTTGGATAAACAATGTCTATAACGCTTCCGTGAATGATCTTGCCCGCTACGTTTTGTGCGAGGCGATCTTCAAAACCGCGCCCGGGCAGCTTTCCATACTGGGATATGACGGCGACCTCTCCGGCGTGTTCGCGCCCTTTGCCGCACTCTCAGCCGGAGAATCACGCATCCTCAATTTTATAACGGACGAAAAGCAGCTAATGCCAAAGCTCAGGGATCTCCAGCAGCAGATATTGGCGGTGCAGAATGTCATTCAGGGGCGCGAAAATTCGCTTATTGAGTTTCGCAAGCGCGTGCAGCGCTCAATAGAGGGCTACAAGCTTGTGGTGCTCTCCATGGACATGGGTCTTATAAATTCGGAGCTTATGGCGCAGCTATCGCGCCTGATGCGCAGCGGCCCCGCCTTCGGCATCTCGTTTCTTATAATCTCCACTACATATATAACCCTGCAAACCTCCGACGGCCGCGAGATCGAGAGAAGCATACGCTCGATTGCCCCGAACATCACCGTTTTAGAGCCGGGGACGGGCAGTGTGTCAATAGAGGGCGGCGGCAGAGCGCCGTATCAGCCCGTGCCTGCGGAGACGATAATCCGGGACAGCGAAGCCTTTGTCGAAAAGGTTCGCACGGCACAGCTTCCGACGGTGCGCTTTGCCGAGCTGCACGATATGGAGCATTTCTGGACCGAGAGTAGCGTCGACGGCCTGACCTTCTGCGTCGGCAAATACGGCATAAACAACATGGAGATCACCATCGGCGATGAGATAAATCAGCGCCACAACGCCGTTATAACAGGCGCTGTCGGCCAGGGCAAATCAAACCTCATTTCCGTTATAATACACAGCCTTTGCATGAGATATTCGCCCAGGGAGCTGCAAATGTACCTGCTCGATTTTAAGGAGGGCGTCACCTTCAAGGCGTTTTCAAACATCGGACAGCCGGATTATCTGCCCCACGCGAGAACGCTCGGACTCGAGAGCGACGTCAGCTTCGGCCTTGCGGTGCTAAATTCCCTTTTCCACGAATACCAGAGCCGCATGAAGCTGTTGAAAGAGAAAAACATGAAAAGCATCCGCGAGCTGCGGCTGCGCTTTCCCGAGATAGAAATGCCGCGCATAGTCGTTATCATCGACGAATTTCAGATGATGTTCGGCGACGATAACCAGACCGGGCAGAAGATAGCCGATATGCTCGAAAAATCGGTGCGATTATTCCGCGCGGCGGGTATACATTTTATCCTCGCCTCGCAGACGCTGAGCGACAGCAGGGCGCTGGCGAACAATAAAGAGAGCATTTTCGGCCAGATACCCATCCGCATCGCGCTGAAAAACTCGGAAAGAGAGGCGCGGGAGGTGCTCTCGCAGAATAACCCCGCCGCGGCCTATGTCCGCCCGCGAGAATCGGTCGTGAACCTCGATTACGGCGAGCTGTCGCAAAACCGCAAAACCGTCATTGCCTTTGCAGACGAGGCGATACTGAGACCCATTCGCCGCAAAATGTGGGAGAGTGCGCGCGGCTACACTACCCCGCCCTATGTGTTTGAGAGCGAGCGGCGCATAAGCGTTTCAAACGGCATCGAGACGATCAATGGGCTTCGCAAAACGTCCAAAGTGCCCGTGGCCGTTATCGGCGATAAAATTTCCATCGACGGGGAGCGCATCGCCCTGCCGATGCTCCATGAGCCGGGGCGGAATATCGCCGTTTTCGGCGCCCCTGACGGCGACTGCAATCAGGCCGTCGGCATTCTCCAGAGCGCGGCGGCGTCCCTCGCGGCGCAGCATCCCAAGGGCGACGCCCGCTTCATGTTCTGCGATTTTGAGGAAGCGGGGCAGAGTTACGAGCGGAAATATCCGCATTTTGCGTTGCTTATGGAAAACCTGGGCTTCTTCATCGAGGATATCCCCCGCGAGCAGTTTTCCGAGACCATTCAGGAGCTTATGGCTCAGCCGCCGGAGGGCGAGACCGTTTATATATTCGGCTCGACGATGGATCGCTGGGAGTTTGAGCCCGATCCCTTCGGACAGGCGTCCGTGCTCAAGGAGTTTGTCGAAAAAGGCCCATCCAGGCGGATACATTTCATTGGCTGGTGGGTCAAGGCGTCCAAATTCACGGCTCAGGTCGCGGGCTTTGGCAATTCCGACGCCTTCAACTCCAAGATCTTTCTGCGCATCGACGAGCGGACGATACAGTCGCTGACAAGTCCGTTCATCCGCTGGTCTGCGCAGGTAAATCGCGGCCTTATCATCGACGATGTTGAGTTTTCCGAGGAGATGCCGTTCATTCCATACGCGCCGGTGACGCAAGCCGACGCAAACGCATTCCGGAATCTAAAATAGGAGGAACAAATTATGTCTGCGGTACAGCAAATAATTCAGGCGGTGGGCGCGTCCGAACGCCAGATAGAGGAGCAGATCAGCAAGCTGACTGCCTACAACGACCAAATAGACAGGGCGATGCAGCAGGTTCAGTCTCAGCTTGCCGGCAGCACCATGTCATACGACCAGAAAATGCTCCAGCAGCTTCAGCAGACCAAGAAGCAGCTTGAGGACACCATAAAAATGCTGCGCACAGCCAAGGAAAAATTGGCTCAGGTTCGCGCGATTTAAAAGGAGGAGTTCATGATGGAATTACAGGAACTTGTCGTTTCTATACAGCAGATAAAGGCCAGCTCTTCCGAGCTTTCCGGCATGGTCTCCGCCGCGGGTCAGGGGCTTTCGACTCAGGCGCGGAATATTGCGGCTCTCACCCGCCCCAGCCAGAGCGGTCAGCAGGCGGCCATGGCGGTGTCCACCGCGTCTCAGGCGCTCCTGCGCGCGGCGTCGTCGATGAAAACGCTCGAGCGCACCTGCGATGATTTCATAAACAGCGTGCGGAAATAAGCATGGAAGTCAGCAATAATCAAAAGGTTCAGGCCAAGACCTATGCCCGCAACGATCTGCGCAGCAATGTGACTAATATCACGCGCGAGAGCGGCGAAATTCAAAACACCCTCGCTCTGCTCGACAGCCTTTTAAACGGTTCTCTAACGGGTATGGGCGGCAAGGCGTCAGCGCTCTGCCAGAAGGCCATAAGCGACCTGTCCCAGGCGATGCAGCATATAAATCAGGCAGGCTCGCATATCGACAAGCTCAAGACGACAGAGGAGGTGCCCGACGATGAATATTGAGGAGCTTTGCGGTCGGATTCACGCGGCTCTCGGGCGCATAGACTCCGGCATCGCGAATTTAGAGCGGGAGCGAAATTATATTCTGAGCACCATGAATAAATTGCAGTCAAACTTCGGCGATCAGAGCGCGGGTCAGCAGGCGGTAACGGAGCTGTACAGAGCCATAAACAGCATAGCCGCCGCCGATTCATCGCTTAACGCTTTGAGGGTGGAGCTTGGCAGATACACGGATGAAATAAAACGGCGATAGATGGAGGATACACATATGGAACGAAAAGCCTTTGGCATTGACCTCGGCACTACATATTCGGCCATCGCGGTCTATGAGGACGGCGAAACACAGATACTTAAAAACGCGGAGGGCACGGAAACCACCCCCTCGGTCATATTCTTCACCGGCGTCACCTCTACAGGCGAAGACGATCTTTTAGTCGGTCAGGAGGCGAAAAACTCCGCGGAGACAGAGCCCAATAACGTTGTGCAGTTTATAAAGCGCAAGATGGGTCAGAACGGCCCGGCTGTAAATTTCCGCGCTCCCAGCGGCAAGAGCTACACGCCGGAGATGCTCTCGTCATTTATCCTGCGCAAGCTCTGTCAGGACGCAGAGCAGTATGTCGGCGAGGGCGAGATACGCGACGTTGTCATAACCGTGCCCGCATATTTTGACGACGCCCGCCGCACCGCGACAAAGCAGGCCGGCGTCATTGCGGGTCTGAACGTCCTCGCCGTCGTAAACGAACCCACCGCAGCGGCCATTGCCTACGGCTTTGGCAGGGATACCGACGCGCGCGTGCTCGTTTATGACCTCGGCGGCGGCACTTTTGACGTCACCATCATGGATATCAAGGGCAAGCACTTTGACACGCTGGCCACCGGCGGCGATTCCATGCTCGGCGGCTATAACTTTGACGGCAGGCTCTCCGAGCTTATCCAGAAAAAGCTCGCAGAGCAGGGTGCTGAGCTCGACGACGATGATGACCTACTGTTCGCCGAGATACGCGAGAAGGCCGAGCGCGCAAAGCGCATGCTTACCGATAAGGAAACGGCGCGACTGCGGCTGAGAGGCATAAAGCAGGCCGTGGAGATCACCCGCGAGGAGTTTGAGGAAGCCACCGCAGACCTGCTAAAACGCACTCAGGTGAAGCTCGAACAGGTGATGGCGGATAAGAACATCACATGGGACGAGATAGACGAACTGCTTGTAATCGGCGGCTCGACCCGCATGCCGATGGTCAAAAAGATGCTAGAATCGCTCTCGGGCAAGCAGGTGAAATACAAGGTCGACCCAGACACGGCTGTAGCTCAGGGCGCAGCTATCTTCGCCAGCACCTTTGAGCCGGACGCCGAGAGCGGTGAGCCCCGCCGCGACGCCAGAACGGCAAATGCGGAGGGCGCAGGCGGCGCTCTGGCAAACCAGATCACCATTTCCGACGTTACAAGTCAGTCCCTCGGCGTCGTCCTGCTCGATTCCGCGGCAAACCGTAAATACAATCAGGTGATTATCCCGCGCAACAGCAAAATACCCACCACCTGCTCGCAGACGGCCTACACCGTCGTCGATAACCAGACGGAGCTTCTCGTTCAGGTAACTGAGGGCAATGACGCAGAGCTGGAGTTTGTCAAGATAGTCGGCGAGAGCACGCTGTCGATACCCGCCTACCCCAAGGGCTCGCCCGTTGAGATAATCTATGCCTACGACCCGGATCAGATCGTGACTATCGAGGTCATCGACAAGGTCGCCGACAAAAGCCTCGGCACATTTGAGGTCGACCGCTCCTCGAATATGAGCGCGGAGGAAGTCGCCCTCGCCGCCGAGATAGTGGGCAGAACAAACGTGGAATAAGGAGAGTGACGCATGGAAAATCCCGAGGATATTGTAAAGACGGAAGCCGCGCCCGATGACGGAAAGCTTGCGGCTGTTGAAAATGAGCTTCATGAGCTGCGCTCGGAGCTAACTGCCCTGCGCGATCTGTTCTCTCGCAGGCTTATGAATGACAAGCAGAAGGCAGAGCTTATCCAGACGCTCACGGCAGGCGCAAATTTTGCCTGCATAGAGCCGTTTCTCTATGATCTCATCCTGCTGCTCGATCGCATCGACGGCTCAGATGACGAGCTTGTGCAGTCTGTTCAGGAGGAGCTTATGGAGATACTCGAGCGGCGCGGCGTCGAGAAGATAGAGGTGGCAAGCGAGTTTGATCCCCGCCTGTGCAAGGCCGTTCGCGTCGTCGAGAGCGAGGATGCAGGCGCCATGCGCATCGGCGGAGTTTTGCGCAGCGGATACACTTTTGCCGGTCGGGTGGTACGTCCGGTGGAGGTCGTTGTAATCAAGCCGAAAAAGCCTGATGAGCCGGAAGAGAGCACGGTACAATGATAAATTACTACGAAGAGCTAAAGCTTGACAAAAGCCGTTCCGCGAGCGAGCTTGCGGACGATCTCATCAGGCTCGAGAGCGTTTGGACGGATCGCGCCGCCACCCGCCCGGAGAAGTCGATGGAGATGCTGACGCTGATAGCGCAGGCGAAAAAAGTCTTTGCCTCGGAAGCCTCCAAAGCCGACTACGAGCGCAGGCTTTTCGCTCCGCCAAAGCCCGACGAGGCAGCCGACCCCGACGCCGCGCGCAGAGCCGAGTTTGAAAAATGGAGCAAGACCGCCGAAGACTACTATTCCCGCGGGGAGCTGGACATGGCGAAAACGGCGCTTGGCCGCGCCATGCCGAACGCCGACGAGAACGATTTTGCCTTCATGAACCTTGCGGCACAGATCTATAACGAAAACGACGAGCCCTCGGTAGCTCTCGACTACATAAACAAGGCCATTCTGCTCGCACCCGAGCTTGCGGAGCTGTACCTCACCAAAGCGGATGTTTTGCAGAGCCTTTATATTGAGGAGCGTCAGCACCGCTACGGAAATCCGCAGCTTCACTTCCGGCAGATGAAAGATATGCTGCGCATGGCATCGCAAAAGGCGAAGGCGCAGGGCGATAAGCCCACGCAGTCCCGCGCGGACGGAATATTGGCCTACACCTGCTATTTTAACGACGCAGGCAGCGGCGAGGACAAAGCCCTCGGAGAGCGGCTTGCTATAGAAGCCGTCAAAAGCGGCGACGCTTCCGGCCTTGGTCAGCGGGTGCTCGATGATCTGGCAAAGAAGCGTGACGCCGCCGACAGAGCGGCAAAGCTCGAGCAGGAGCGCCGGGCGGAGCTGGAGCGGAAAGAGCGCGAACGTCAGGCGGCAGCCGAGCGCGCCGAGCAGGAGCGGCTGGAGGCCGAGAGGCTCGCCGAGCTTAAAAAGAAAAAGGCCGCAGCCGCAAAACGCCGCCGGCGCATCATCGCGCTGTCCTTAGCTCTGTCCTTAGTTCTGATCCTCATACTCGCGGGCGGCTTTTCGATGCGGCGTAAGCTGGTGCTCGTCGGAGATCACGTTAATTACTCCTTCGACTCTGCAAGCGGCGAGCTGCGCATCAGCGGCAGAGGGGAGACATGGGACTTTCCCTTAACGGGTATTTTCGGCCACGGCGGTATCCGTGCGCCATGGGATGAACACCGATTCTTCGGAGTAACGAATACTTTAGAGCCGATTTTGGACATTATCGCAAAGCGGCCTGATTTCACTCAGAATGACGTCCAATCTTTGGTCATTGAGGACGGCATCACCTATATCGGGAAAAATCTGTTCCAGTATTTTGGCTCGATCACCGACGTCACGATACCCGAGAGCGTAAAAGGTATCCAAAGCTGGGCATTTGAGAGCTGCGGCAACGCTGTTATCCATCTTCCGGGCAGCATTGAATATGTGAGCAGTAGCGCTTTCTCCGGCTGCAAGGCCGTGGAATACGACGGCACGTTAGAGGATTGGCTGCGGCTTTGCGGAGATTATTACAATGTCTTCGACAGCGGCGTTTTAACGGTCCAATGCAGCAACGGGCATATCGAGCGGCCCGAAGTGTATGGCGAGATCGACGTCTATTACGACGGCACATGTCAGGATATGCAGGAGCTGCTGGCGTCTCTGTCCACGGAGGTGGAGAGCACCGTGACCATCCATTGCTCCGACGGGAACATTGTGCTTAACAGTGAATACTAATTTTCAAAAATAGAGGAAGGATGTATGGGATGACAAACTTTTATGAAGAGTTGAAGCTGGACAAGGCCATGTCCTCTGCCGAGCTTCAGGATAACCTGATACGTCTGGAGAGCATATGGACAGACAGAGCCAGCACCCGCCCGGAGAAGGCGACAGAGATGCTGGCGCTGATTGCTCAGGCCAAAAAGGTCTTTGCCTCCGAGACCTCCAAGGCCGCCTACGACAGGGAGCTTTTCGCACCACCGAAAATTGAGGAGGCTGCCGATCCCGAGGCCGCGCGCAAGGCCGAGTTTGAAAAATGGAGGGACACCGCCCGCGATTATCTGTCCCGCGGGGAAAACGACATGGCGAAAACCGCGCTCGAGCGCGCCCTGCCTAATGCGGATGAAAACGATTTTTCTTTCCTCGATATGGCGGCGCATATCTGCAAGCTAAACGGCGAGTATCAGGCAGCGCTCTCCCACATAAACAAGGCCATTTTGGTTGCCCCCGACCTTGCAGACCTCTACATAACCAAGGCGCAGGTATATGAGTCGCTTTATCATGAAGAGAACAATGCTCGCAACAAGGATGCCGCGCTCGCCCTCCGTCAGGCGCGCGAGACCATGCGTATGGCGTCGGACAAGGCCGCGAGGCAGGGCGATACCGCCGCTCAGGCTCGCGCCGACGGTGCCTTGGCTTTCCTTCTGTATTTCAACGAGCCGAGGGACGTCGCCACGGCCGAAAAATACGCTAAAAGAGCCCTTGAAAACGGCGACAGCTTTGGCAACGCCAAGAGAGTTCTGGATGACCTTGCCGCGTCCCGTGATGCCGCCGAGAAAGCCGCAAAGCTCGAGCAGGAACGTCGTGCGGAGCTGGCGAAGAAAAACGCCGCCGAGCGCGAGCGGCAGGCAAAGCTCGAGCAGGAGCGGCAGCAGAAAATTGCGGCAGCGGATGCGGCACAGAAAAAAGCAAATTCCCTGTATGTGTTCGGCTGGATAGCCGTAGTGCTGTCGTTTGCGCTGGTCTTCGTTATAAAGCAGCCGGCTACCGCCGTGCTTGTGGCGCTCATTGCCCTCGGCAGCGTCGCGCTGCTAAACTACGCCGATAACTTCAAAAATGTCTTCGGCTCCAACGTAGTCATAGGCGCAAGCTTTGTTTTGGGCTTCACAAACAGCTTCATAACGGCGACCGCCGCCTATGATATGATCGGACACAACGCCTCCGGCGCGGGCAAAACCTGGATCATCTTCGGTATCCTGCTCGCCATATACGCCGCCGTCATCTTCATCGCAAAGGCGATAGGCAAGCGAGCAAGCAAGCGGACAAATTATAAATAAAAAAGGAGATAGATATTGTGGGAAGCATAAAAACAGATTCCATTGAATTTGCCACGCAAAGATCACTGAAAGATCTTACAAATGCCCTGCGTCGGGCGATAAGCACCACCAAAGCGCAGGTGGATCGGCTCGAGGCGGATGACGATCCCCTCGGCAACGACGACGTTCAGCCCCAGGTCGCGGTGCTTCTGTCCGGCCGCAGCCTCATGATCGGCACTCGTATGTGGGGCGTACAGGTGTATCTGTACGATTTTGGCGACCGCCGCTTCGGCGAGCTTGTCGCTCTGGGCGAGAGTTTTCTTTCCGGTGCTCTGAACAGCTACTACAACGGCGAAAACTTCCAGCTTGGCGACAGCAAAAAGCGCAGCGCTCAGATACTTTCCATTCTCACGGAAAACGACCCGACCGCCCTGATCGGCGATCAGATTGATGCGGCTCTCGATCAGGAAGAAGCCGCGATTGCTGCGCAGTCCGCGCCCGCATCTTCCGTCGTGCCCGCTGTTTCGCCCGACGGCGTTGACCCTCTCAAAAGCGAACTCTACACCAGCATTTACAAGCTCAGATGCGGCCTCAGCCGGGAGGAGTACGCCAATGCCGCCCACGCTCTGTTTTCCAATGCCTGCGTGGAATTTGCGGACAATAACCCCGATTTTCCGGCTTGCAGCGAGCTGAAGCTCATCTACGCCATGGGCACGGGGGAAGGCAGCGAGGACAGGTATGTTTACCAGCCGTATCTTGACCTGTTCCCGGATCAGGGCGCTGCGGTGAAAACGGCGTTCACGGCGCTGATGGACTGGGTGGGGGCACACCCCGACGACGTCAAGGCGCTCTGCCTTATAGCGGGCGGCTCTTCGTCGGTGGATGCCTTTGACGCCGTAAACGAGCGCTTGTACGACGTTCTCGTTCAGGAGAGCCTTGGGGTCAATGTTGAGAATGTTCTCCTGCTGTGGACGGAGCTGGCTCTGGCCGCGGATTTCGAGTCATGGTATATCGACCAGTTCGGTGTGCGCGAGGGTGAGGTTCCGCCCGCGCCCGTACAGCCCGCACCGCAGGTCAGCAGCGCGCCAAAGGCTGCGCCGAGCACTGCTCCGAAGGCGGCGTCCTCCTCCGCCGGAGCGGGCACAGCCGCTGCCTCTGCCGATAAATTCATGCCGCTGGCGGATAATCCCGAGGGGCGCAAGATCGCACTGATCTGCGCCGGAGTCTCGACGGCGCTGAATTTGTTCCTGCTATTGGCGGGAAGAGCAGCTTTCACCGCGATTCTTGCTCCCGCGATCCTGTTCGTTTTGCTGATGATGAACAAGGATGTTGATTCTTATCTTATGGCGATCCCCATAACGCTCAATGCAGTTTTGAGCCTGTTGAATATTTTGAATCTCTCAAATTATATGGTCGTTCCTGCTATATTTTACATTTTTTTCCTGATAAGCGTCGCCGCAGCCGTTGTGTATTGGCTTCTGGCGCTTAAAAAGGCGCTTCCGACCAATAAGGCGACGGGTCTGCTGCTCCTGCTGTTTGCAGTGATTGCCCTGCTCGATCTGATCAACCTGTTTAGCGCACTCAGCTATGGCATTATATCCGCACTAAGCGTCCTCGCGGGCATAGCATACATCGTATCGTATTTTGCGGCGATTTTCTTTGCAGGCAAGCACCTGCTGGGCTCGCTTAAAAAATAATATCCCACAATCAAAACCTCCGGCAAAGCCGGAGGTTTTGATTCATATTTTGCGGACACGGACATAAGCAAAATTGAATGTTTTCTTTTTGGAAGTAGACCGCCATCCCGGCGGTTTTCAGACTGCGGCTGCTTGTAAGGGCATCCACGGTATTCCGGGCGAACCGGGACAGAGATTTTGTAATGATCATGTCAATTTTTCCGCCCAGGGCATCGGCCACCATGCGGTTAAAACCGTCCCGATTGCGAACGGACAAGCCGGAAACGCCGTCATCGGTATACATTCCGGCAAAAAACCAGTCCGGGTGGCGTTGGATGTAGTCTGTGAAATACTCCCGCTGGGATTGCAAACTGTTCTCCTGGGCTTCTTTCATGGTAGACACTCTGGCATAGGCCGCAACCAGCTTTTGGGGCGGCGGCTTCGTCGGAGTGGACGGCTTGGCAGGGAACTCAACCCGTGAAATTCTTTTCTCCTGCAATGCTGTTCACCTCCAGTTCCCCGATGAGTGCATGGTATTTCTCCGCTGCCGCTCTGAGTAGGTGGCGTACGTCTTTTTGGGCAATGACGCCTCGGGCTGCCAGGGTGGCAAATATGCTTTTGCAGAGCCGAAAGTTCACTTCCGATTCATATTCTGATTGGGTCATAGTGATGCCTCCTTTAGAAACGACAGTATATTGTCAAAGCCTGGATAGTCAACAATCGAGACGGAAAGTTATCAGAAAGTTATCATTTAAGAAGTTTCCGCATAAGCCAACATTGCGAAGAAAATAAACATCTTACTGGCATAGAGTTTCTAAGAAAAGTTCTTATAAAGTATAGACAATCTTATGTTATTTGTTGCGTTTCTTCTGAAACATAACAAACAGGCTTAAAAACATAAGACTTTGTCGAGAATTGTCTTGCGTTTTTTCTTCACTTCTTGAGTTGCTTGTGTTAAGATAAGTACGGAAGGAGGCAAAAGCATGGTTGAAAAGGAACTTCATGACTTTATTATGTTAATTCAGCAACGCGGTTGCGAAGAGCAGACTACAGAAGTGAAGGCGGCTCATTTTGGGTGCCCCGAAAAACTGTATGATACCATATCCTCTTTCTCCAATCAAAACAGTGGCGGAACATTTGTATTTGGTCTGGATGAAAAGAGCGGTTTTTCTAAGGTCGGCGTGTATGATGCCCAAGATCTTCAGAAAAAGGTAATGGAATACTGCGAACAAATGACCCCCGTAGTGCGGCCTGTATTTACAGTGTGCAATGAAGACGAACTGGTATTCGTTTCAGCAGAGATACCACCTTTGGATGTTGCGGACAGACCTTGCTTTAAGACGGCGAAAGGAAAACTGCAAGGCTCCTATATCCGCGTTGGCGATGCTGATAAGCCGATGACAGAGTATGAAGTCTACAGCTACGAGGCTTTCCGAAAAAAATACCGGGATGATATTCGAGCCGCAGAGAGAGTATCTATCGATACGCTGGATCGTGACAAATTGAATGAATATCTCTCTCGTAAGAGAGCGGATTGTCCCAATCTTGCGCAATCTCCATTAGAACAGCAGTATGAATTCACTGGGATTACCAGGGAGCACCAAACCACGCTTGCCGCATTATTGCTGTTTGGTATATATCCACAGGCATATTATCCCCAACTGAGTATCATTGCAACTTGTGTGCCAGGCAATGAAATGGGTAATGTTGATTTTACCGGCAATCGGTTTACAGATACCAAACGGATTGAGGGCACTTTGCCGGATATGTTGGACGGGGCGCTGGCGTTTGTTCGCAAAAATATGCGGACTGCCACTAAGATTGATACAAAAACCGGTGCAAGAATTGACTTGCCGCAATACCCTATGGATGCAGTTCGTGAAGCAGTACTCAATGCGCTGGTTCACAGGGACTACAGTTTCCACACGGAAGGAATGCCAATACAGCTTGTGATGTATTTGGATCGAATGGAAATCATCAATCCCGGTGGCCTGTATGGGCGGCTTACCGTCGATCAACTTGGTCATGCACAGCCAGACACGCGCAACCCGGTTTTGGTTACGGCAATGGAGACGCTGGGAAAAACAGAAAATCGGTACTCCGGAATTCCCACGATTCGATATGCAATGAAGAAAAGATCGTTGCCAGAACCTCGGTTCATAGATTCGCGGGGAACATTTAAGGTTATCCTGTATCATCAGAGTGCGGATGCGGCTGCACAGAATCCAGTTCAATCCATTAAACCGCCGAAAGGCGTTCAGGATGATAAAGGATTGATAGATTTTTGCCGTACGCCAAGAAGTCGGGCAGAGATAATTGAATATCTGGAAATTGCATCCGGTCAATATGCGCTTCGACGCTATCTTGACCCATTGATTGAATCTGGAGCAATTCTGCTGACATTACCTGATACACCACGCAGTCCGAAACAAAAATATGTAACTGCAGAAAAGTAGCAGAAAGGCTTGACTGACGGAGAATTGGTCATGTGATATGATAAGAACGTAATCAGGGGTATACACCGGTTGAAATTTACGAGGCGGGGGTTCAGACCTCATGGATGAGAAGGATCGGCGGATTTTGCAACTGCAGATCCTATAATGGAGGGACATACCATAATGAATGACGAATTAAGCAGCCTCAAATCCGCCATGCTGGGTCACGCTGTGGCGGATGCCATGGGGGTGCCGGTAGAGTTTGAGAGCCGGGAAACGCTAAAAAAAGATCCGGTGACCGGGTATCGGGGTTACGGCTCACATTCGGTTCCGGCGGGAACCTGGTCGGACGATACCAGCATGAACCTGGCATCTCTGGACAGCTTGAGTCGGGGACTGGACTATGGGGATATGCTGGAGCGGTTCTGCCGGTGGAAGAACCAGGCCGCCTATACGGCAACAGACGAAGTATTTGACATGGGCATTTCCACAGTCGAAGCCTTGCGCCGGTTTGAACGGGGCACAACGCCTCTGGAATGCGGCGGCACGGGGGAGCATGACAATGGCAACGGTTCTCTCATGCGGATCATCCCGGCGGTGTTCTACTGCAAATATCGGATGACCAATGCTGCCCTCCCAGAAAAGCTCACTGTAATCCACAACATTTCCGCCCTGACCCATGCCCATCCCCGGTCGAAAATAGCCTGCGGCATTTATGCCTTTGTACTGTGGGCACTTCTTGACACCGGGGATAAAACCGCCATCGCCAATGGCCTGCGTTTAGCGGAAGCCTTTTACAGGAATGAACCGGAATTTCAGCAGGAATTTCCCCGCTACAAGCGGACTTTCCAAATGGCAGATACTCTGCCTCTGGAGGAAACGATCCGAAGCGGCGGCTATGTTGTGGACACTCTGGAAGCGGCACTGTGGTGCCTTCTCACCACCGAAAATTACCGGGACTGCGTTCTCAAAGCGGTGAATCTGGGCAGGGATACGGATACCGTGGCCGCCGTTGCCGGAGGCCTGGCCGGTGTTCTCTACGGTGCGGAGGACATTCCGGAGGAATGGCTGGATGGCCTGATCCGCCGGGAAGCGATCGAGAAGCTCTGTAAGCAGTTTGCCGAATCTAAAGCATCCTAAACCAAGCGCACGCTACCCCATCCGGTGTGGAGCGACTACTTTCATTGACTGGTGCAAACCGTTCTCGGGGAGAAAGTCAAAGCCTCTGAAAAGTTGAACGTTGTCATAAAAAGTCGCTTGAAAAAGTTTGTGTTTTTATCAAGAAGTCCCTTGAAAAAGTTGCATCTTGCGAGTTGCTGTTTCAGTGTCCTTTCTGTCCCCATTGTCCCCGCACATTAAAACCGAACCCATAAAATAATGCACCACGCCCTCAAAGCATGGTGCATTGTATCAAATAGCAGTAAGTTTGCCAGTTCAATACCCGGATTTGATACCATATCAAATCCGGGTATCTTTTTATATTACAAAGAAAGCTGGAATTACGCGAAAAAACGCGGGCGATTCCAACTTTTCCTTTTAACTGCCTGTTCGCTTTTCGGCACCGCGGCGGATAGATCAGATTGGCAGTGGGGCATTTCTATCGTTCATAAATCTGCTGTCGTTCACGCTATTACAAACACCACTTTTGAATGGGTCATAGCCCGAGCGTAGTCGGAAATCGGGGCCGCATGTTCTTCCAACACATTGAAAATATTGCAGTTCTTTGCTATAATGCTGTCACGAAATGCGCCAAGGGGACTGTGACGTGGAGAGCAAGAATTACTTAACGGCTTTGTCAAAAACAAAATGTACAGACCCGAATGGCAATGTTTTTGATGGAATATGGCGTTCCTATGAAGGGGTTGTTCTGCACAGCTTAGTGACATCGTTCGGACTGGATTTTCTTGTACACGACCAGCAAGGCGGCGATGTTGATAGTATTCGCAGTGTTAGAAGCGCTGGCTTTAAGAGTGAGGAGCATCGTGCGGCTTATGAAGCCCGCGAAGCATATGACACGAAAGCATATCATACGCATTCTCACTATCTTGAAATTGCACAGTCTGCGAGAAAATCCTTTCATGAGACCGGCGCTATGCAGGCCGATGCCTATGTGCCCGGAAACACCGTCGCATACAGCAGGGCAAGTGCGTTCGGCAAGGAGCATAGAGCAAAACGAGGAAGTAGAGATCTGTGATATCAAACCGAAAACGATGGTGCGCAATGCTGCTTGCCCTGTTGATTTTGGGGGCCTGTGCCTGCGGCCATCCGCAGGCAGTGCCATCACCGACGGAATCTGCGGCGCCGGCTTCGGAAGCGGAGCACAAATGCGTCGTGATCGACGCCGGCCATCAGCGCCAGGGCGATCCCAAGCAGGAGCCCATTGGTCCCGGCGCTTCGGAGACCAAGCCCTGTGTTTCCGACAGGACATCCGGCCGCTTTACCGGCAGCCCGGAGTATGAACTGAATCTCGCTGTGGCGCTGAAACTGCAGGAACTTCTGGAGCAGCGCGGCTACCGCGTCGTCATGACACGCACCGACAATGATGTGAACCTTTCCAACCGTGCGCGCGCGGAGCTCGCCGCGCGTGAGGGTGGAGATATCTTTGTCCGCATCCACGCCAACGGGTCGGAAGATCCAGCCGCTCACGGCGCCATGACGATCTGCATGACACCGGACAGCCCGTTTAATGCGTCACTCTATCCGCAGAGTCACGCGCTCTCGGAGGCGGTCCTCGACTGTCTCACGGAAGCGACCGGCTGCGCCAGAGAGCGAGTCTGGGAAACCACTACCATGGCGGGGATCAACTGGAGCACCATTCCCGTAACGATCGTAGAGATGGGATACATGACCAACGAGCAGGAGGACTACCTCCTCGCCGACGATGATTATCGCGGCAAGATCGCCCTCGGGATCGCGGATGGGATCGACCGATATTTCGCCGGACAGGCAGAGCAGCTCTCCGCCGCACCGGCGACAGACGAGGCGCTCCAGCAGCTTCTCAGCGAATTCGTGTCCGGCCGCGGCGACACGTGGGATATCTACGCCGCCTCTTTGACGAGCGGCGCGTCGGCGAGCGCGTCCGTCAACCTTCCGGCCGCGGATGCATGGTCTCCGCCAGCCTGATCAAGCTCTTCATTGCGGGCGCCGTATACCAGGCGATCGATCAGGGTGCACTCCGCTATGAGGAGGCGTCCGGCAGCATCCGATCCATGATCACCGCGAGCGACAACGGCGCGGCCAACCGGCTGGTTCAGCTCCTCGGCGCAGGCGATGCCGCCGCCGGAATGGAGCGGGTCAACGCCTTTGCGCAGAGCATCGGCTGCACCCACACGCGCCAGAATTGCCTGATGCTGGAATCCAACGGTCTGGAGAATTACACCTCTGCCACAGACTGTGCGACCGCGCTGTGTATGATCTATGCGGGGACCTACGTTTGCCAGCGCTGGAGTGAGGAGCTGCTGCAGCTTCTTTTACAGCAGACCGTGAACAACCGACTGCCGCAGGGTGTGCCGGCCGGCACGGCCATAGCGCACAAAACGGGAGATTTGCAGAATCTCAGTTGCGGAGATGTCGGCATCGTCTATGGACCTTCCGGCGCATATCTGCTTTGCATAATCAATAACCATTCCCCCAACGACAGAAAAACGGTCTCCGATTTTGTTGCATTGTCACGCCGTGTATATCAATTTTTTAATCCTTAACGGGCAGCATACGCTATAAAATGTAAAAACTGCGGTGCTGCCTCAGTTGGCGTCCCGGGGCTGATTGTCCCACGAACCGCGGGCGGCAAGCCCTTTCACTTTGTCTTGATACGACGGTTATTGCAGCAATCTGGATACGCTATGCATTCCCGCTTGGGTACCGTCAAGAATTCTGCGCATGCCGAAAAAAGCAAGACCGTTTCCGACGATGCCGGAACGTTCTTGCTTTTTTTGATATTCGGCTCAGCACCAAAGGCAAGATCCCCTCTGTTTTGGTATCACAGAGGGGATCTCTTGAAAAATGAAAGAAGGGAGAGAAGAAGTTAATCTATATCATACTTGCTGATATCGACGTCCTGAAAGCTCACGAGCGTATAGGATTCCGGCTTCGGCACGGGATACGTACAGTCGAAGCCCATCTTTGCCGCAAGGTTGTCCTTGACGACGGGGTTCAGCTCATGTCCGAACGCCCCGGGAATGATGATGATATCCTTCGCCGGATCGCAGCGCGTAACCATCGCGCGCTCGACCTGTTCGGGGTCATATATATCGATATCACTGTTGACGGCGGTGACCATTTGCAGATCGGGGAACGCCGCAAACGCTGCAAGGATCGCGTTTTTCGCCATGCCATTGTTGGGCGGGTCGATCTGGAGAATGACATGATAGTGGCTGCCGCCGGGCGTCATGTACACTTTCTTCAGCCCCGGCACCTGTTTGCTGATCGTCTGGAACAGATTCGACTCCACACTCAGCCCCTGACCGATCCAGACCTCGCGGCCGGGATGCAGCATATGGATCACGGGGTCGGTCTGCATGGTGATTGCTTTGACATGCACGACCCAGCGATCATCGCGGGTAGCATAGTAGCCGCTGACCTCGCCGAACGGGCCTTCCGGTTCGCGTACATACGGGAGGATCTCGGCTTCCATGATCATCTGTGCATCCGCAAGTCCCTCGACGGAAACCGTTTTGCTGCGGCACAGCCGTGCCGGCTCGCCCAGCAGATAGGACGCGACCGCAAGCTCATCCACATCGATGGGAGCAGCGGAGCTCGGCGTGGTCGCCGCGACGAAATATGCCGGATGCAGACCGTTGTTGATGGTGATCTCCAGCGGCTCGCCCTTCGCCTCCGCACGCTCATAATAATTTCTCAGATGCCGTCCCATGTCCATCAGCAGGCCAAGGCGGTCCTTGCCTGTGACCATCAGACGGTGGATCGACGTGTTTCGGACGCCGGTGTCCGGGTCCTTGGCGACGATGATGCAGTTGGAAAAATAGGGGCCGCCGTCTTTGAGCGCATGCGTCGGCACCGGGATGCGCCCGAGATCGACCTCGGGCATCGTGACCTGCTGCGCAGGCGCATCGTCAACGACGACGGGCGCCACGGGGTTTTGATGCAGCGAGCCGACAGCCGCGGCAAACAGAGCCGGAAGCGCATCCACGCTGCGGTCAAAAATCGCGGCAACGTTCTCACGGTTCCACCACATGCCGGTGGATACCGGATAATCATAGCCCTTCACGTGCTCGAACATGACCGCCTTGCCGCCGTCGAGCTTCGCAGCTACGCCGGACAGCTCATGCACCGCATCCACTTCGGTGTGCACATACGCGAGCCTGCCGGCCGCGTCCATTTTTTTGAGGCAATCTTTCAGATCCATTCTTATTTGTCCTCCTTTGAAAGATGGTCGCCGCGCCAGCTCTGAAATCCGGGCAGAACAATGCCAAACTGCATAAGCGCCTTGCCGAGCGCATGGTTTACCATGTCGTCCACGCTTTTGCTGCCGTTATAAAAGGTCAGCATTGGCGGAACGATGACGCACCCGGCCTCCGCCGCGAGGCTCATATTGCGCAGATGGATCCGGCTGAGCGGCATTTCGCGCGGCATCAGGACCACCTTGCGGCACTCCTTGATGCATACGTCCGCCGCACGGATCAGCAGCGAGTCGGAATAACCGTTTGCAATGGCAGAGAGTGTTTTCATGCTGCACGGCGCGACGATCATGCCGTCGGTATAAAACGATCCGCTGGATATCGCCGCCGCCAGATCCTCCGGCGGATAGCAGACATCGGCCAGTGCCTCCGCCGCCGCGCGGTCCATGCCAAGCTCGAGTCGGAGGTTCGTGTCTGCATTGCGGCTCATAACTAGGTGGGTCTCCACATCGGGTATCTCCCGAAGCAGCTCCAGAAGTCTGACACCGATCTGCACACCGTCTGCGGCGCTGATACCAACGATGATTTTCTTCATGTCAGAACGCAAGCTCCATCTTTTCCGGCCGGAACAGCCGCTCGTCCATGCGCTTGAGCTCGGGGGAGATCTCGGGTACGAAGCCCATCTGGTCAAGGATGTCCTTCTGGAGGTCAACGCCGGGCGCGATCTCGGTGAGGATCATCCTGCGGTCGACCAGACGGAACACCGCGCGCTCGGTTATGAACAGGACCTCCTGATGGGTATCCTGCGCAAACTGCGAGGAGAAGGTGATATGGTCGCACTTTGGGATAAACTTGCCGGGCTTCCCATCGCGGCGGATAACCAGCTTGCCATCCTCGACGCCAATATCGCACTTTCCGGAGTTGAAGGCAAATGCAAAGCAGATCTTCGGGGTGTTCTGCGAGATGTTGACAAAGCCGCCGGGGCCGACGCAGCGGCCGGAGAACTTGGAAACATTGACGTTGCCGGTCGCGTCCACTTCTGCGCAGCCGAGCACGGTCATGTCAAGGCCGCCGCCATCGTAGAGACTGAATGTATCCGCAGAGCGGGAAATGGAGTCCGGATTCACGGCCGCGCCGAACAGCGGACCATCCAGCGGCACTCCGCCAAAAACGCCCGTCTCAAGCGAGAGCGTGACATCCCGGCTGAGGCCTTCCTCGTTCGCGACGTTCGCAACGCTGGCGGGAATGCCGATGCCAAGATTCACAAGCGCGCCCTGTTTGAGCTCCATGGCAGCTCTTCTGGCAATGATCTTCTTATAGCCAAAGGGCAGCGGCGCAACATCGCCCGCGAGCCCGCGGATATCGCCAACCATCTCGGGATGATACGCAAGCGCAACGTTGTTCTCGCCCTCAGCCTTCACGATATAGTCCACACAGGACTTGTGGATCAGCACGTGCCGCGGGTCAAGCGCGCCCGCCTCGCAGATGGAGTTGACCTCCACGATGACGATGCCGCCATTGTTGTGCACCGCCAGCGCCAGCTCCAGCAAATCGCCGTGAACCGGCTCGTTCTGGAGGGAGATGTTGCCCTCGGTATCCGCATAGCTCGCATGAAGGATGCAGGCATCAATGTGGAATGCTTTGTAGAAAAGGTAGTCCTTCCCGGAAACGTGGATAAGCTCCACCATCTCTCTGCCGTCGGCCTTTGCAAGCTCGTTCATCTTGCAGCCGTCCTGACGGGGATCGGCATAGGTGTTGAGACCGACGTGGGTAATGATGCCGGGGCGCTTGCTGCCGATGGCGTTCAGAAGCTGGCCGTACACGCCGAGCGGCATGGAGAACGCGGCAATTTTGTTTTCACTGCACGCCCTGCCGATCGCCGGGGACATGCGCAGATGGGAGGCGATCAGCGTCTTGATGATGCCCTCGTCCTTGATTTTGGACAGTCCGCAGCCATCCTCAACGAAATCGCCGGGCGCAACGCCGGAAACGATCGTCAGGTCGCGCGGGGTGTTTTGCTCTTTGAACTTGCGGCTCATCGCCTCCATCACATAGTCCGGAGACGCAAAAGCACCGAAGCCGCTGACGCCAAGCGTCATTCCGTCCTGAATCAGGTCGGCAGCTTCAGCAGCTGTAATTATCTTTGCCATTTTTAACCTCCTGCTGTTAGCAAATCAGGCGCAAGCTGCTTTCAGCGGCAGCCTGCGCCCATGGGATACTGTTTTTATACGATGTCGATCTCGGAAAGCTTGAGCAGCGTATCATAGCGCGCCTTCGCGTCGTTGATAATGCGCTCGGTAAGCTCGTCCGTAAGGCGATCGAAGCGGTGCTGGCTGTGCAGATACTCAGGGATCGCGTCAAAATCCGTGGGCTTGCGGTTGATGGTGATCTTGCCGCCTTCACGCTCCCAGAGCAGCCACATGCCGCTCTTGATGGCCTTTTTTGCGATCTGAATGGTCTGATCGGTCGGGAACTTCCAACCGGAGGGGCAGGGGCTCATGACGTGGATGAAGCACGGGCCATCCTTCGTCGCGGCCTTTGCGACCTTGCGCTTGAAGTCCTTGATGTCGCCAACGGATGCGGTGGCCTGATATGCCAGGGGAGTGTGCAGGAGCATGAAGTCGATGTTCTTGCTGACTTCCTTCTTGCCGGTCGGCGTGGTTTTGGTGGTCGCACCAAGGGTAGTCGCGCTGGAACGCTGTCCGCCGGTGTTCATATATGCCTCGTTGTTGCAGCAGATATAGATCGCCTTGTGGCCGCGCTCAATCGCGCCGGACAGCGCCTGGAAGCCAATATCAAAGGTGCCGCCATCGCCGGCGTAACCCATGACGTTGACGTCGTTCTTGCCCTGGATCTTCAGCGCCTCGGACACGCCGGAGGCAAAAGCAGGCAGGCTCATCAGAACGGTCTGCACGCAGGGGATGCCCCAGCCGGTCTCATCGCCGTTGCCGGTGATGATCGCCGAGCAGCTCGGCGGCGTCATGGTGATGGTCTTGGGGCCGAGCACCTCCAGAGCGGATCTCGCGATGAGCTCCATCGCGCAGCCCTGGCAGGTAGTCATTCCTTTACTTACGAGATCAAGTTCAGGCATTGTACACTACCTCCTCTTCCTTGAGATCAATCCAGATCGGCGCCTCGCAGGGTTCCTGCTTTGCGCCCAGCTCCTCTGCCTTGTCGATGACGTTCTCGACCGTCTGCTCCCAGATGTCGCGTCCGCCGAGGCCGGCGACGAAGCTGTATGCGTTTGCCTTGATGCCGCCGTAATTCATGGCAGCGAGCACTTCCTCATAGAGCGGGCCAAAGCTGCCCATTGCGGAAACGCGGTCGATGACGGCGATGTTCTTTGCGCCCTTGAGTGCTTCGGCAACTTCTTTCGTCGGGAAGGGACGGAATGCGACCACGCGGCAGATGCCGACCTTGCGGCCCGCTGCGCGCATTTCCTTGACGACGTGCTTCACGGTGCCGGACATGGAGCCCATGCACAGGACGACCGTGTCTGCGCCCTCAACGTGGTCGCACATGATGCGGCCGTACTTTCTGCCGAACAGCTCGCCGAACTCCTCAAAACGCTCGTCCATCACGCCTGCGGCGGCGCGCATGCCGAGATCCTGAGAGCGCTTGATCTCCGTGAAGATCGCGGGGGAGGTCAGGTTGTTCATGGCATAGGGCAGATCGGTATCCAGGTGTGCGTTCACGGGCTTGAATTCCTTCACGAAGCGCTCTGCCTCCTCCTCGGTCGGGACGTTGACAGGCTCGGTCAGGTGCGAGCAGAAAAAGCCGTCGATGTCGACCATGGTCGGGATGAGCACGCGCTCGTCCTCGCTGACGCGGTAGGCGATCATTGTGAAGTCAAGCGCCTCCTGGGGATCCTTTGCAAAGATCTGGATCCAGCCCTGATCGCGCTGCGTCATGATATCGGAGTGGTCGCACCAGAGTGCCATGGGGCCGGGGATGGCGCGGCTGACGACCGCCATGACTGCAGGCAGTCTGGACGCGGAGCAGGCGCCGGTCAGCTCGTGCATGAGCGCCAGACCGTGGGACGCGCTGGCGGTGAAGGTGCGCACGCCGGTGGAGGCGGCGCCGACCACAGCGCTGATCGCGGAGTGCTCAGACTCGGCAGTGATATATGTTGCTGCATACTCCTTCTTGTCGATCAGAGACGCAATGGTCTCGACGATCGGCGTCTGCGGCGTGATCGGATACGCGGCGACGAGCTGAACCTTGGAGCGCATAACGCCATGGGCAATAGCGGCGTTGCCGTCAAGAGCCTTGATAACACCCATAATTATTTGCCCTCCTTTACGCAGTCAGCTTCCAGCACAAAATCGATGGCCTTTTTTGGACACTCGGCGGTGCAGATGCCGCAGCCCTTGCAGTATGTATAATCAATGACCATCTTGTTGTCGATTTTTTCAATAACGCCGCACGGGCAGTATTCCGCGCAGATGCCGCACTTAACGCAGTCGTCGTGGCGGATGACCGGACGATGATAGCGCCAGGTGCCGGTGGGCACATCGGAGATCTTCACGGACATGGGGCCGATCAGCCGAGGCATGCCCTCAAGCATTTTCATACGCTGCTGCACAAGCTTTTGCATTATTTTCACCAGCCTTTCCCGGAATTTTGATCTTGACCGCCTGCAGAAGGCTGTCAATGGAGACACAGCCCGTCGCCTTTACCAGCGCACCGAGCATTGCCACATTGGGCGGAACCTCGCCGAGGATCTCATGCGTCAGCTTGTCCGCGTCAATGTTGCAGACCTTGGCAAAAACGTCCTCGTACACTGGCACGGGAGAGTTGACGACGAGGGTGCATCCGGGGCGGATGCCCTCCGTGATATCAATGCCGACCTCTGCGAGACTGGTGTCAAAGCAGATGACGCAGTTCGGGCGATAGACATAGCTCTTCACCTCGATGGGCTCATCAGAGATGCGGCCGTAGGTGTGGATCGGAGCGCCCTTGCGTTCCTGGCCATACGAGGGGATCGCCTGAGCGAACTTACCCTCAATAATTGCAGCGTTGGTCAGGATCTTGGCCGCAGTGACTGCGCCCTGACCGCCGCGGGAATAGAATCTGAATTCCCACATAACCGTAGTTCCTCCTTTAATCGTGGATGCCTTTTGTCTTATTCTGAATATCTTGCAAGATAGGCAGTCGTCTTGTACTGGTGTACGAGGAGTTCAAAATGCACGCCTCTGACGCCGTCTATCGTGTATATATTGTCTTCCAGATATTTTGACACCTTGTCAACGCTGTCGATATATGCATGCACATGCAGCCCGGTAGAGCCGGTGTGCTGGGAGACGATCGCGATCTCTTTGAGCTTCATGAGTTCCTTGGCGACATCGTTGATCTTCATCGGCTCCACTTCGATGTCCATGAAGACACTCGCGAACTTCTCATAGGCCTTTGCGTCGATGATCGCCGTGAAGCCGCGGATAATGCCGCTGTCCTGCATATTCTTGATGCGCTCGCGCACGGCCGAGCGCGACAGATTCACCTGATCCGCCAGATCCGAGAACGTGATCCTTCCGTCCTTCTGGAGGATGTCCAGTATCCTGTAATCCGCTTCGTCAAGTATCGCCATATCTGTTTGTCCCTTCACTTTTTATTTCCTACGCCGGGCGGTTGAACCGCCCGGCGCAAGGATCGTTTAGAGAATGCTGTCAGCCGAGCGCGCCGGTAGCGGCGATAACTGCAGTCCAGAGCGAGGAAACAAGGATGTAGCCAATGGTGATGAGAATGCCGGAGCTCATCATGTCCTTGATCTTCCAGTAACCGCCGGAGTAGGTGGTAAAGCAGGTCGGATCGATTGGGACGAGCAGCAGCATGCTGGTGGACATGCAGACGGGCAGGCAGACAACGATCGGATTGAGGCCGAGGTTGACAGCCAGCGCGCCGACAACGGGCAGGCAAAGCCCGGCCAGAGAGACGCCCTGAGGCATCGGATAATGGCCAACGGCCATCATGACATTGATCACAAGAAGCAGCACGACAAGGCCCATACCTGCGACCTTGGACAGGAAGAGGTTCGAGAGAATGCCGCTGAGCCAGGCGCCGGTGCCGAGGTTTGCAACAACGGTTGCAAGCGCAGTGGCAGCGCCGCAGATCAGGAACGCAGACCAGTCGATCTTGGTGCTGGCCTCTTTCCAGTTGACCAGGTTCATGCCGGGCAGGGACATGACAAAGATGCCGCCCCATGCAGTCATGTACATATCAATACCGGTCTGCTTGGGGATGAACCACAGCACGACCATGATCGCAAAAACGATCGTAAACTTCAGCTCGTCGCCCTTGAGCGGCCCCACATTCTTGCGGTCCTCTTTCAGGGAGTCAAGACCTTTCACAACATCGATCTCGGGCTTGTACAGCCAGCAGAGAATGAGCCATGCAAGCACGATGCTGACCAATGCCACCGGCACGCCGATGAGGGACCACTGGCCAAAGCTGATCTCAACGCCGCAGATGTTCTTGAGCAGGGACATGGTCACGGCATTCATGCCGCTGCCTGCAGGCGTGCCGATGCCGCCGATGGCAGCGCCGACAGGAATGCCAAGCATGATGGCCTTGCCGAATTTGGACTTGCCCGGCTCGCAGCCGTTCTGCTCGAGGATGGGCGCGCACAGTCCGAAGAATACCAGCGCGGTGGGAATGTCCGCCAGGAACATGGAGACAATGCAGGTGCCCATCATGACTGCCAGCAGCACCGCCTTGGCCTTGTTGCCAAACATCGGCAAAATGTAAAGTGAAATTCTGTGGCCCAGGCCAACCTTGGTAAAGATCTGGCCGATGACCATCGCCCCCAGCAGGAAGAACGGGCCGGTAGAAGCGAAGTTTGCGAGGATGTTGGCCTCTTTTTCAAAGCCGACCCATGCGCCGAAAAACAGCACAAACACTGCCGTAACGGCCATGGGGACTGCCTCTGTCAGCCACAGCAGAACTGCAACAAACAGAACCAGGAAGCCGTCCCAGCCGGCCTGATCCAGTCCACTGGGAACGAAGTTGCGCAGAATGAAGAAGCCGCCGAAGATCAGGATGAGGCATAGCCATTTTTTGACCTTATCGTTTTTCATTCCATAAATCTCTCCTTTTTCTTTTTCTTTTTTGGTTTTCGTCCGGGGTCTTTCTCCTTGCGTTAAAAGCGTATCACAGTGCCCATTGGCATTGTGGGGCATTTCCTCCGTTTTCGTCGCCAAAACGGCGGTTGTGCAGTTTTCTGCTTTTTACACAATTTACGAAAAAATCTTTGTGCTGTTTGCACAATCAAAAGTGTGTAATCCGACCAAATATGAAAAATAAAAGGAGCAAAACAGGCTATTTGTCTTTCAGCGCATCCCGTTTCGCTCTATTATTGTCGTTTTTCCGCCGATTTGTCAATCAAAATGCTCCAATATGCGCACGAGCATTTCGTCACTTGCCCGCACAATTTCTGCTATGTCCTGTTTGGACACGCCGTCAAAATGGATCCCGCTCACCACACACACGGTTGTGTTCAGCCTTTGCGCCAGCGCCTGCGCGAATTTGTCGCCAACGACATCATCGCGATGTGCTGGCAGCAGTATTTTTTCAAGCCGGGGCTCGCCGCCGCACATCCGGCACACGGAAACACTGCCGATATGCGCGGCGTCCCCGCCCGTCACGGTGACAAGCAGGTCTTTCCCTCGCCATGTAAGCCATGCCTCGATCGTCCTGCCGAGCACTTCCTTTTTTATTGTGTTGTTCATAAGATCTCCTCCGCCGCACAGCCGCATACGCATAGAAACTCTCTGCAAGATCAACGACCGGCCTTTTCAAATCATTTGCATACATTTTTAATATAACCTGTCCATATGTAGTCAGCCGTTCATAAATTCAGGTTTTGACAGATTGTATCATGTGCGCACCGGGTATTCAAGCGATCAACAGACAAAATGGCTGCCACATTCCGCATCGCGCATCCGACCGGCAAAATCATGTTGTAAAGATTTACCGCCTCGTATCCTTGCTCGCTTCCCTGTTGACATTGTGTTCGTATCTTGTTAAACTGTCTTTTGCGCCTTTTCGCGCAAAACAAACAGCAAAAAGGAAGAAAAAAGAATGAAACTTGTCAAAGCGTACAATAGCGTCAGCCTCGTGCTACGCATTGTCATCGGCATGGTCATCGGCGCGGCGCTCGCCCTGCTGATCCCCAACGCCGCCGTGACCGCGCCCGGCATCGGCATCCTCGGCACCCTGTTCGTCGGCGCCCTGAAGGCAATCGCCCCGCTGCTGGTCTTTGTCCTCATCATCAGCGCCCTGGCCCAGTCCAAGGAGAAGCTGGGCAAGCAGTTCGGCACCGTCATCGTGCTCTACCTCGTGTCCACGTTCCTCGCGGCCGTCATCGCCGTCGTCGCAAGCTACCTGTTCCCCGTGACCATCACGCTGACCGAGGCCGCCACCGACAGTGCGCCTGAGAGCTTCGCCGCCATTTTCACCGGCCTGCTCAACAACATTGTCTCCAACCCCATCGGCTCGATCGTCTCGGCCAACTATCTCGGCGTTCTGTTCTGGGCCATTGTGCTCGGCTTCACGTTCAAAGGCGCGTCCGACACGACCAAGAAGTTCCTCGCCGACGCCTCCGAGGCCGTCACCAAGGCGGTGCGCTTCGTCATCAACCTCGCCCCGTTCGGTATTCTTGGCCTCGTGTTCAGCGCCGTTTCCACGAGTGGCCTTGCCATCTTTACCGAGTACGGCAAGCTCCTGCTCATCCTCGTCGGCTGCATGCTCTTTGCCGCCCTCGTCGTCAACCCCATCATGACGTTCATCATCATCCGCAAGAACCCCCATCCGCTGGTGTTCAAGTGCCTGAAGGAGAGCGGCGTCACTGCATTCTTCACCCGCTCCTCCGCCGCGAACATCCCCGTAAACATGTCCCTGTGCGAGAGCCTCGGCCTGGATAAGGAGTTCTACTCCGTGTCCATCCCCCTCGGCGCGACCATCAACATGGCGGGCGCGGCCGTCACCATCACCGTCATGACGCTCGCCGCGGTGCACACGCTCGGCATCACCGTGCAGCTGCCCGTCGCGATCATCCTGTCCGTCATGGCGGCGCTCGGCGCGTGCGGCGCGTCCGGCGTTGCGGGCGGCTCGCTGCTGCTCATTCCCATGGCCTGCTCCCTGTTCGGCATCTCCAACGATGTTGCCATGCAGGTCGTCGGCGTCGGCTTCATCATCGGCGTCATTCAGGACTCCGTTGAGACCGCCATCAACTCCTCGTCCGACGCGCTGTTCACCGCCGTTGCGGAGTTCAAGCAGTGGCGCAAAGCCGGCAAGGAGATCAAGTTCTGAGCCGGTCACTGAAATCGTTACAGCGCCTCACGGCCTTTCCCATGAGGCGCTGCTTTTTCTGCCGTATTCGTCAAATCCACAAGAAACCCTGCCGGATTTTTGAACAGATCCGGCAATTTTCTTGACTTTCCCGCTGCAATACTTTAAAATGAAGCCGCTGTGCACGGGCAAAGCGCAGCGAAAACAAGAATCAGACCCGACATCTGCGCGGCGCGCTGCACAGATGTTTTTCACGTCTGGATGGGAGAGCGCATGAAAACGAAAAACACGAAAAGCTTTGCCAGCCGCTGGGGCTTTATCCTGGCGTCCGTCGGCTCGGCCGTCGGCATGGCCAACGTCTGGGGCTTCCCGAACAAGATGGGCAGCAACGGCGGCGGGGCCTTCCTGCTGATCTACCTGCTGTTTGTGGTCATCTTCAGTACCGTCGGCCTGCCGACGGAGTTCGCCATGGGCCGCCGCGCCGGCACCGGCACGCTCGGCGCCTATGAAGGCGCGTGGGCCACGCGCGGCAAGACCGCCGGAAAGGTCGGCGGCCTGCTCGGCTGGCTGCCGCTGGCCGGGTCGCTGTGCATCGCTATCGGCTACGCCGTCATCGTGACGTACATCCTCAAGGCGCTCGTCGACTCCCTGCTCGGCACGCTCATGACGGGCGATGCCGCCGTGTGGTTCGCGTCGTTTTCCACGCAGCCGTACTCCGTCATCCCCTACCACGTCATCGTCGTGGCCGGCACGCTGCTGACGCTCTTTCTCGGCGCGCACAGCATCGAAAAGTCCAACAAGGTCATGATGCCGCTGTTTTTCATCATCTTTCTGGTGCTGGCAGTGCGCGTGGCGCTGCTGCCCGGCTCGGCCGAGGGCTACAAGTTCATGTTCACCCCGCGCTGGGAGGCGCTCAAGGATCCGATGATCTGGATCTGGGCCATGGGGCAGGCGTTTTTCTCCCTGTCCGTCACCGGCAGCGGCATGATCGTCTACGGTGCGTACCTGTCCAAGGACGAGGACGTCGTGGGCGTGGCGCAGCACACGGCCGTTTTTGACACCATTGCCGCCGTCGTCGCCGCGCTCGTTATCATCCCCGCCTGCTTTTCCTACGGGCTGGACGTCGGCGCGGGCCCGAGCCTGCTGTTTGTGACGCTGCCGACCATCCTGCAGGACATTCCGCTCGGCCGGCTTTTCGCCGTCATTTTGTACGTCGCCATGATCTTCGCCGGCGTCAGCTCGCTGCAGAATATGTTCGAGGCCGTCGCCGAGTCGCTCCTGCACAAGTTCCCGAAGCTCAGCCGCGCGGCCGTGCTCGGCATCCTGTGCGTGCTGTGCCTCGGGTTCGGCCTGCTCATGGAGCCCATCTCCAAGTGGGGCCCGTGGATGGACCTCGTGTCGATCTACATCATCCCCATCGGCGCGACGCTCGGCGCCGTGTCGTGGTTCTACGTCATGAAAAAGGACGACCTGCTCGCCGCCGTCAACACCGGCAGCCGCCGCCAGCGCGGCGCGCTCTGGTACGGCGTCGGCCGCTATGTCTATGTGCCGCTGGCCGTGATTTTGTGCTGCGTGGCGCTGTTCATGAACGTGGCGTTCTGAATCAGATCAAAGCCCCGGGCGGGAACGTAATGCGTTCCCGCCCGGGGCCTTTTGCTGCCCGCGGCTCACCGCGCCTCTCGCACCATGTCGCGCGTGATGTCGCTGAGACGGCGTGCGCCGCACATATACATCGCGTCCGTCAGCTCCGCGCGCAGCTTATCGACGTAGGTAACGATGCCCTCCGTGCCGCCGCCGTAGTAGCTGATGAGAAACGGCCGGCAGATCATCACCGCGTCCGCGCCGAGCGCGAGCGCGCGGAAAATGTCCGTGCCCGAACGGATGCCGCCGTCGACGAGGATCTTCACGCGGTCACCCACCGCGTCCGCGATTTCGGGCAGGACGTCCGCCGTCGCGGCGCTGCCGGGCAGCACGCGCCCGCCGTGGTTCGAGACCACGATGGCCGCCGCGCCGGCCTCCACGGCCTTCTCCGCGCCGCGCACCGTCATGATGCCCTTGAGGATCATGGGCGCCTGCGCATAATCGCACAGCTCGCGCAGCTCCGCGACCGTCTTGCTGCCGGCGTCGGGGCTGGCAGCTTTCAGGTGCGGCAGGCCGGCCGAGTCGATGACCACGCTCACGGCAAAGGGCTGCGCCGCGTTGGCGAGATCGAGGTTTTCCTTGATGGTGTCCATCGACAGCGGATTGATGACCGGCAGGCCGATACCGCCGTACTGCTGCGAGAGCGCGCACCCGTGCGGGAACACGCGCGCATCCAGCCCGTCGCCAAAGCTCGCGGCGATACCGGTCTGCGCCGCCGCGGCGACGCAGCAGGCGTTGTAGTCGCGGATGTCGTCCTCTGGATTGAACTGCGCGCGCAGCGAGCCGATGGGCGCCGCGATCACGGGCAGGGAAAACGTCCGCCCGAGCAGCTCCAGCGACGTGTCCACCGGCGCGTTCGGGGCGATGGTGTCCATATTCAGGCACCAGCGCCGCCACGCGCGCCAGTTGTCGTTCGCGCCGTTGCCGGGCGCTTTCGAGCCGGGGCCGGGCATCGTGTTGCCGCAGCCGAGGCCGTTGCACTCCGGGCAGACCTTGCAGCGCGGAGCCATGTGCACACGCGCCCGCTGCAATACTTCGTTGTAGTCCATGTGGGTTCCTCCGTTTCTGTTTTTGCTTCTCTCCCGCCCATCTTAACAGGAAATGCGCCCCTGCGCCAGAAAAAGTTTCTCCTGGGGCTTGACAAGGCGGAAAAATCCTGTATAATAGAAATCAAGAATCATTCTTATTTTCTATCAGGAGGTCATCCCATGAACGCAGCTGTCGCCCAGCTCATCAACGAGCAGATCAACAAGGAGTTTTACTCGGCCTATCTCTATCTGGACTTCGCCAACTACTACGCGGCCGCCGGTCTCGACGGTTTTGAAAACTGGTACCGAGTGCAGGCGCAGGAGGAGCGCGACCACGCGCTGCTGTTTTTCCAGTACCTGCTCAATAACGGTGTCGCCGTCAGCTTCGGCACCGTCGACGCGCCGGACTGGACGCGCGGCGACCTCATGACCCCGCTGAAAAAGGCGCTCGAGCACGAGCAGTACGTCACCTCGCTCATCAACGGCATCTATGCCGCCGCGTATGACGACCGCGACTTCCGCACCATGCAGATGCTCGACTGGTTCGTCAAGGAGCAGGGCGAGGAGGAGAAGAACGCCGGCGACCTCATCACGAAAATGGAGCTCTTCGGCGCGGACGCCAAGGGCCTGTACATGCTCAACAGCGAGCTCAAGGCGCGCGTGTACGCAGCGCCCTCGCTGGTTCTGTGAGCGGAAATACACAGCAAAAACCGCCTCTGTTTCGATGATGAAACAGAGGCGGTTTTCTATTCTTTACTTCACTTAGAGCGCGGCGAAGATGCGCGCGCCCTGCTTTTTCACCCAGCGGAGCAGCAGTGCGCTGCCCGCCGCCGTCACGACGGCGAAGATGGCCAGATATGCCGCCGCACTGATTGCATTGCCGCACAGGAAGTACAGCCCGCCGAGCGCGATGGCATAAAACCAGTTGGCAAAGAGCGAGAGCATCACACAGCCGCTCTGCTTGATGGGCGTGGTCTCGTTGGTCCACGTCAGGTTCGGCATCTTGAGGCCGAGCGCGAGCGCGGCCAGCGCGCTCAGCAGCGTGTACAGCAGCGCCACGACCACCAGCAGCACCTTCTCCAGCGCGCCGCCCGGCAGCGTGATGACCATGCACAGGGCGCAAAACAGCACCGGCACCCCGGTCAGCACGAGCTGCACGTCCAGCTTCGCGCGCAGCGCCTGCCACGGCACGACCGGCAGCGACTGCGCGAGCCACAGGTTCTTTCCCTCGAGCGACACCGACGGCGCCGCCATGTCGTTCATCGAAGCGAGCAGGCACAGCGCCGCGCTCAGCAGCACCGGCACGATATCCGCCCCCGCGCCGAACACCCCGTCGAGCAGCTGCGCGAGTGCGCGTCCCTTGATCAGCAGCACGATGCCCGCCGCCGTCAGCATCAGGATGCCGAGCCCGCAGTTGAGCATATAGTTCGGGCTGGCGGTGAAGCGGCGCAGCTCCTTGCCGAACAGCGCCCGCTGCGTGCTCTGCGCGCGCACGGCCTTGTGCTTGAAGCGCACCTTCTTCACGCTACCGGTCGCCGTGGCGATCTTCAGGAAGCTGCGCGCGATGCCCCACATCGTCAGCGCGAGGAGCGCCGCCTGCGTGACCGTCACGATCAACATCGCCAGCCAGTCGCCCGCGCCGACGCAGCCGAACAGGTACAGCAGGTACGCAGAGCCGCGGATCTTCATGCCGTACACGGCGGCGTTTTCCACCAGCAGCGTGATGAGCGCCTGCGCCTTGTAGTACACGAAGTAATACGCCGCCAGAAACAGCAGCGACAAAATCACGGTGATGAAGCTCTTATTCTTCAGCTTCAGGCTGATGCGCGCGACCACCCAGCCGAGCAGGCACGAGAGCACCATCACGATCACGGACACGATCAGCACCATCAGCACGCCGCCGACGATCGTCCCCGCCGTGACCGGCGCCGTGAGCCAGTACACGATCACGGCCGGCACGATGACGACCGCGGCGTACATCAAGCCCAGCAGATACACGCCCAGCAGGCGCGAGGCCATCACGCAGCGCACCGGGATCGGCATTGACAGCAGCAGGTCGTTGTCTTTGGACAGATACAGGCTCGAATACGTGCTGAACACACTGCCGAACGTGCCGAGAAACACCGCGATCAGCCCCATGAGCAGGTAATACAGCCAGTCCATACCGCCCTCGACCAACGGACCGCACAGGCCCACGGCCATGAGCGCGAATATCCCGCCGAGGAGGCCCACCATCAGCAGCGCATACAGCGCGATGTAGGCGATCGTCGCGCCCTTGGAGCGCATTTTGTTCTTTTTCGGGTCGTAGAAATAGTTGCGGAAGATCTCCGCCATCTGTTTTTTCAGCAGCGTCTTCAGCATGATGCATCCTCCAGCTCCAGGAACACATCCTCGAGACTGTCGTCGCCCTTGACCTCCTCCATCGTGCCGGAGCGGATGAGCCGCCCGCCCTTGATGATGGCCACCTTGTCGCAGAGCTTCTCGGCCACCTCGAGCACGTGCGTCGAGAAGAAGATCGCGCCGCCGGCGTCGCACAGCTCGCGCATCATGCCCTTGAGCAGATGCGCCGCCTTCGGGTCGAGGCCGACGAACGGTTCGTCCATGATGACGAGCTTCGGATCATGGATCCACGCCGCGATGATGGCGAGCTTCTGCTTCATGCCGTGCGAGTACGCGCTGATGGGCTGACTGAGGTCGCCCGTGAGCTCAAACGCATCGGCATACGGCTCAATGCGCGCCCAGCGCTCCGCAGCCGGGATGCCGAAGATGTCGGCGATGAAGTTCAGGTACTGGATGCCGCTCATGAAATCGTACAGGTCCGGGTTGTCCGGGATGTAGGCAAGCAGCTGCTTGCAGGCCAGCGGCTCGGTTTGGATCGAGTGCCCGCCGATCGTGATCTCGCCCGCGTCAAACTGCAGGATGCCGACGGCCGCCTTGAGCGTCTCGTCTTGCCGGCGCCGTTGTGGCCGATGAAGCCGTAGATCTCGCCCGGCGCGATGTGCAGGCTCAGATCGTCGACGGCCTTTTTCTCACCATAAGTCTTGGTAAAGTGCTGAATATTGAGCATGGTGTCTCCTCCTGATCGTTACGCCGGTACGCACCGGCGCTACTTTCCCATTTCTGGGTGCATTATACGCCTGCGCCGTGTCGTCGGCAACCGATTTCTCACTTTTTAAGAATTGTATAAGATTTTCCTGGTGCCCCGTGCGCTGTCCGCGCGCGTATGTTCTCCCCACGAGGACAATCACGCAAAAAAGTTTCTTTGGCGTGGACATTTTGCTCCGTAATGCTTGTTTTTCCGGCTGCTCCGCGGTATAGTAAGAGCAGAAGGACCCAAACAGAAAATCTAACGGGGGTGTTTGCTGTGGAGATCCCACTGCAGGAATTTGAACGCGCAGCGCAGCGGCTCAAGGGCGTGCTGCACCACACGGAGCTCGACCTGTCGGCCACGTTCTCGGCCATGACGGGCGGCAACATTTATCTCAAGTACGAAAACAGCCAGAAGACCGGCTCGTTCAAGATCCGCGGCGCGAGCAACAAGATCGCGGCGCTCGTCGAGCGCGGCGAGACCGGGGCCGTCGTGGCCTCGTCGGCCGGCAACCACGCGCAGGGCGTGGCCTATGCCGCGCACCGCTTCGGCATCCCGGCCACGATCGTCATGCCCAAGACCGCGCCCATCGCCAAGGCGAAGGCTACGGAGGGCTACGGCGCCACCGTCGTGCTCGCGGGCGACTGCTATGACGATGCCTACGCCAAAGCCTGCGAGATCTGCGAGCAGGAGCACGCCACGTTCCTGCACCCCTACAATGACCCCGAGGTCATTGCCGGTCAGGGCACGCTCGGCCTCGAGATCCTCGGCGACCTGCCCACGGCGGACATCGTCATCGTGCCGGCCGGCGGCGGCGGACTGCTTGCCGGTGTGGCCGCGTGCATCAAGCAGGTCAACCCCCGCGTACAGGTCATCGGCGTGCAGGCCGAGGGCGCGGACGCGATCGCACAGTCGTTCCATTCGCACAGCTACGTCCAGACCGACTCCGTCGCCACCATCGCCGACGGCATCGCCGTCAAGGCGCCGGGCGACATCACCGTCCCGCTCATCCAGAAATACGCCGACGACGTCGTCACCGTCAACGATCTTGAGATCTCCGAGGCCGTGCTCCTGCTCATGGAGCGCTGCAAGCAGATCGTTGAGCCCTCCGGCGCCGCGCCCGTGGCCGCCGTGCTCAAGGGCAAGGTCGACGTGAAGGGCAAAAACGTCGTGTGCCTGCTCTCCGGCGGCAACATCGACGTGAGCTTCATCCAGTGCATCATCGAGCAGGGCCTCGTGTCCCGCCACCGCCGGCTGCGCTTCACGGTCACGCTGCTCGACCGGCCCGGCAGCCTCGGCAAGCTGCTCAACGACATCGCTGCCCTCGGCGCGAACATCCTCTCCGTGGAGCACGACCGGCTCACCGCCGGGCTCAACCCCAACGAGATCGACGTACACGTCTCCTGCGAGGTCGGCGGCAGGGAGCACGGCGACCGCGTGCTCGACCAGCTCATTCAAACCGGTTATCACGTAAAAATCGACTGATAGGAGGTCATTATCATGAAAACAGTTGCTACCACCAACGCCCCCGCCGCGCTCGGCCCCTACGCTCAGGCGCAGGTCTCCGGCGGCTTTGTGTTCACGTCTGGCCAGATCGGCATCGACCCCGCCACCGGCGCCATCGCCGAGGGCATCGAGGCGCAGGCCCATCAGGTTTTCCGCAACCTGACCGCCGTGCTGCAGGCCGCCGGCAGCGACATGTCCAAGGCCGTTAAGACGACGGTGTTCATCAAGAACATGGACGATTTCGCCACCGTCAACACCATCTACGCCGGGTATTTCTCCGAGCCGTTCCCGGCCAGAAGCTGCGTCGAAGTGGCGCGTCTGCCCAAGGACGTGCTCGTCGAGTGCGAGGTCATCGCAGAGGCGTAAGCACCCGCGCGGCCTATTTTCACCGGAGCTGGTCGAATTTTCCGCTACCTGTTGTCCGGCTTGTGCATATTGACCACAAAATGTGGGAAATTACACATTTCTCTGTATTCCTCTTTGACAATCACACGGCTTTGTGTTAGAATGAGAGCACTGTTGATAAGAGCAATCTTGTTTTTCGGCCGCCGGATGCGCGGCCGGGAGCACCAGTATTTTAAGGGAGGAATAGGTATGTGCATTCAGGCAATTAAGAGCGTTGGCGTCAAGGAGTACGCTTCCGAACTCTGGACATCGATCAAGGAGATCGACTGCGGCAAGATTCTGTCGAGCGCCAGCGAGCTGCTCGAGGTGAACACCAAGGCCATCAAGAAAAAGCTCGAGTCGCTCTGCGACGAGAACACCGCTTTCGCCATCCGCGATAAGCTCTACCTGGTCAAGGACTTCTGCCAGTGGCCGGTGAACTACATTCAGGGCCTGATCGGCTAATATCAGCCTTTCTGCTTTGCATGCAAACAGGAGACCGCCCCGATCCGTTTCGGATCGCGGGCGGTCTCCTGCTTTTTGTTTTTGCCGCGCTCACTCCGGCGTGCGGGCGCAAAATTTCCGCAAATTTATCGTCCAGCTGCAGCAAAACGGCCCGCCGGGTGTCCCCGGCGGGCCGTTTTGACATCATCCTCTGTGCTTACCAGCGCACCGTGCGCGGTGCGGCGGTGAAGGCGCTGAACGTCGCGGTCGCGTCCGTCAGCGCGAGCACCTGCGTGTTGCCGTCGTCGGCAGCGTACATGCTCTGCAGCTCAGGATAGTGGTCGAGCATATCCTGCCGCGCCTCCACGCGGTCGTCCTCGACGGCCGTCGCGCTCACGCGCAGCCAGGTCTCGCCGTCAAACGCGCACAGCTCCACCTTGGGGTTCGCCGCCATCTCCTTCGACACGGCCTTGACCTTGCCGGTCTGGATATAGAGCTTGCCTTCAAACAGATTCACCGTGCCGAACGGGCGCACGCGCGGCTGGTCGCCCTCGACGGTGGCGAGATAGTACGTGCCGCACTTTTTCAGAAATTCATAGACTTCCTGCATGGCAGTTTCTCCTTTCTCCGGCTGTGCCGGGATCCGTACCAGATATTTTTCGAGCAGGCGCACGGGGTGATAGGATTCCTTCGAGCGCCGCATCCCCTCGTCGCCAACGTCCTCTTCGCGGTTGATATAGCGCACATCGGGCGTGACGAAGCACTTGGCATATTCGTTGACCAGCACCTGATAGATGCCCTCGTAGGCGATGTCCGCCTTTTCAATGTGGATGATGAGCGTGTCGCCCACGATCTCCCCAGCGGAAAAACCGGCCACGCGCCCATTGACACGCAGCAGCCCTGCCAGCGGGGCATAGGCGTCAAAGTCGCGCAGGAATTCCCGCACGCAGCCCTCTTCCGCCTGCGCGCTGTCGCTGTCCTTGTGGTAGCGGCGGGTGAAATCGTCGAAAAACGCGCACACCTCCGGCAGGTTCTCCGCCGTGACGCGCTCGAACGACCAGTCGGGGTACAGGCGCTGGAAATGGTGGATGTGGTTGCGCTGGCCGTTGAAGCGCCGGCCGCGGAACGTCACCATGTCCTGCGCGTCATAGAGATAGTCGAACCAGTCGCGCACCGGCGTGACCTCCACGGCGCCGAAGCGCGCGCGCAGGTTTTCCACATCTGCCGCCGCGGCGGGGAAAAATTGCAGCGGCTGCCCCACTTCACGGCAATATTTCACGAGAAAATCGTATGCGTTTCCCACATGCTCACCGATCGGTGTGGAAAACACCATGCCGAGGCCGGGGAACTGCTCGCGCAGCAGCAGCGTGCCGTCCAGTTCGAGCGCCGCATCCTGAAAATACGGCTGCCAGAGCACGGCCGCGCCGGCCGAGGCATTGCACAGGCGGGTATCCTGCCGGGAAAAATAGCGCGTGAGCAGCGGAATGTCCCGCACGCTCAGCGGGTGAAACGGATCTGTCATACTTCGGGCTCGCCCTCCTGCGCAGCGGCCTGTGCCGCCTGCTCTGCCGCGGCCTGCTCGGCGAGCTTCGCCTTGAGCTCCTCAAAGCAGTGCTTGATAATGGCGTATTCCTGCTCGTTTTCGAGTGCGAGCAGCGCCAGCTGGCCATCGTCGCGCGTGTCATACCGGTTGGCGAACAGCTGCTGCTGCGCGCCCTCGCCGGTCGTAAACACGACGTACGAGCGGCCGTTATCCTCACAGTCGTAGGTGAACAGCACGTCGCACTGCACCTGTTTTCCGTCCGGGCCGAGGACCGCGAACGTTCCGTTTTCAAACATGTTCTTGTGCTCCTTTTCGGGATTTGCCCCCATCATAGCATATCGCGCGCCATTTTGCCACTGCGTTTTCCGATGCCCGTCTGGTCGCCAAATCGCAGGCCAGATGGGCGACTGAAATGTGATTATTCACCACTCTGTCCGCTTTTTTCTGAAATTTTCAAGAAAATTTCGAAAAAAATCACAATTTTTATGCAACGAAATGTTGATTATTGTTCGTTTTGGTGGTATCATGTATGTCAAGATCACAAAAAACAGGTAGGAGGAATCGGCGAATGGAAGAAAAAGTTGTAGACCGCAGAGTGCGAAAGACGAAACGGCAGCTTCGGCTTGCGCTGATGAAGCTCATGGCGGAGAAGAGCGTCAAGGACATCTCCGTGCGCGAGCTGGCAGCGATCGCAGACATCAACCGCGGCACCTTCTATATCCACTATAAGGACGTGTACGACCTGCTGTCCAGCCTCGAGGACGAGCTGGCGGATGGGCTGGTCGTCGTGTGCCGCCGGCACAATGCGAAAGACTCCGAGGGCAAGACCTACCCGTACCTGATGGAGCTGTACCAGTACATCGAGCAGAATTCCGATCTGTGCCATGTGCTGCTGGGCAAAAACGGCGACATTGCCTTCACCGACCGCATCTGCCACATCCTGCGCGACGAATTTTTGTATGACTTCCTCGCGTATTACTATCCGAACGACCCCGAGATGCTCGACTACTTCTGCTCGTTCATCGTGTCGGGCAACATGTCGCTCGCGCTCACGTGGATCGACAACGGCATGAAGCAGGCGCCCGAAGAGATGGCCGTGCTCGCCGGCGAGATCATCATGCACGGCGTGAAAGTGCTCGAAACGAAAGCATAAGCGCACCGGCGCAGAAAAGTCCCGAAAACGTGACGTTTTCGGGACTTTTTATGGTTTCGGGCATATCACCTCAGGCGGCTTTCGCCGCCCCGCAGCCCGCAGGAAAATCAATCAGAGCTTAGCGCGCATCGCGGCAAAGGCCGCGTCCACGGCGCGGTAAATGTCCTGCACCGGCTCGCCGACGAAAAACGCGCCGTTTTCATACAGCACCCGCCCGGCGACCATCGTCAGGCGCACGTTCTCCTTCGAGCCGCTGTAGACGAGGTTGCACGGCACATTGTGCACCGGCTGCATGTTCGGCCGCTGCAGGTCGATGACGATCAGGTCCGCCTGCTTGCCGGGGGCGAGCACGTCGCAGTCGGTCAGGCCCATGGCCTGCGCGCCGCCGACCGTCGCCATGCGCAGCACGTCGTCCGCCGGGAGGGCAGCCGCGTCGCCGCAGCGCAGCTTTTGCAGCACGGCGGCCAGATACATCTCGCGGAAGAAATCGAGCGCATTGTTGCTCGACGGGCCGTCGGTGCCGATGGCCATATGGATGCCCAGCGCCCGCATCTGCTCGAGCGGGGCGATGCCGCTGGCGAGCTTGGCGTTCGAGCCGGGGTTCGTGACGGCCCAGAGCCCGCGGTCACGGAAGATCTCCAGATCGTGCTCCGTCATGTGCACACAGTGGAAGCCCCCGCCGCCGTAGTCAAAGTGGCCGAGGGATTCAAACAGCTCCGTCGGTGTCTTGCCCCAGCGGGCCTGACACTCGGCCACCTCGCGCGCGGTCTCGGCATTGTGCGCGAACACCGGCGCGTGCAGCGCACGGGCCAGCTCGCCGGCTTCGGTCATCTCGGTGAGGTTTGAGGTATACTCCGAGTGCAGGCCGAGCTGATAGGAGATCAGCGGGTGCAGGGCGTTGAATTTGCGGTATTCCGCTTCCAGCTGCTGCGCGCTGCCGCCGCCCCCGCACAGCACCGTGCGGAAGCCGCAGTCGATGCTTGCCTGGGCGATGGCCTCGCGGAAATAGTACATGTCAAAGCCGGCCGTGATGCCGCTCGTGAGATACTCAAGGATCGACAGCTTGGTAAACGCATACACCGCCTCGGGCGTGAGCTTGGCCTCCAGCGGGAAGATCTGCTCGAACAGCCACGGCTGCAGCGGCACATCATCGGCATACGAGCGGACAAAGCTCATGCCGGCGTGCGCGTGCGCGTTCTTAAAGCCCGGCATGACGAGATCGCCGCCGAGGTCGATCTGCCGCGCGAACGCGGGCAGGTCCTCCGGCGTGGGGCCGGTGTAGGCGATCTTGTCCCCGTCGGTCCAGACCTCGTCCGTCGTGACGGACACGCCGTCCGCCATTGTGAGCGTGCGGCCATTGAAAAAGCGGATCATAGGCTCAGCCTCCGTTTCCTGAAATGCTCCTGCATTATACGCCGGATCGGCCCGCTTGGCAATCAATTCCGAAAAATTTCACAAACCGGTTGAAGCCCGGCCGGTTTTTCGCTATAATAGAAAGAAATCATCTCCCATCAGGAGGCAGGATCATGACCAAAGAAAACATCTATTACGTGGACGACAACGCATTTGACCGCTTCTATAAGCGCGCCCGCTATCAGGCCAACAGCTTTGTGGCCGGAAAACTCGGCAGCAAGGCGGCCGATTATCTCACGACGCTGCCGGACTTTGCCTACCTTATCTGCAAGCTCATGCTCGACCCCGACGTGCCCTCGAGCCGCAAGCTCGACCTCGGCTTCGCGCTGCTGTATGTGCTCTCGCCGCTGGACCTCGTGCCGGACTCCTTCCCGCTGCTCGGCAAGATCGACGATGCGTACGCCATCCTCGTGTCGGTAGCCAAGCTCCTGCGCAGCACCGACCGCGACATCATCCTGCGCCACTGGCTCGGCGACCCCGAGACGATCGACACCGTGCGCGCGTGGCTCAACTACTTCGATGAGAAGTTCGGCTCCGGCCTCATGAAAAAGATCGCCGGCATGGTCAAGCACGCCTGAACAGAAACAGAAAAATCCCGTCATCCGGTCGGATGGCGGGATTTTTTCATCTTGTCCTTACTTCTCGAACCAGTCAAACACGTCCAGCCGCTTCCAGAAGCTCTGCTTCGGCGTGAACACGGCCGCGTAGTCGATGCTGCGGAACTTCGCCTCCCAGCTGATGTCCGCCTCGTCCACCCAGCCCGTCAGCAGGCTGCTGAGCTGCTCCTGCGCCACGAGCATGCGCAGCGTCTGCTGGCTGCCGTCGCTGCTCATGACCAGATCGTCGCCCTGCGTCGGCATGCGCAGGATGACGTGGTAGCCGTGCTGGCTCTCCACCACGCCGGACACTTCGTAGGTCCCGAGCGCCTTGCAGGCGTCCTCAAACTCCGTGACCATGGTGCCGGAGGTGAAGCAGTAGCCGTGCGGGTAGCTGCTTTCGCCGGTGTCCTCATTGTACTGCTCCATGAGCTGGTCAAACAGCTCCACGCGCTTGTCGGGGTCGGTCACGGCTTTCAGCTGCGCTGCGACCTGCTCGGCCTGCTGCTTCTTGGCGGCCTTGTCGGCATCCGAAAGGGCAGTGCCGCTGTCGTCCTTCGTCTTGAAGAGGATGTGCTTTGCCGTCATGTAGCTGTTGGTCTCGGCATATTCCTGCACGTCCTCGTCGGAGATGTTCGCGCCGTTCTCGCCGAAGAGCTTGCTGGCCAGACCGTTATAGAGATACTGCGTCTTGGTGAAATACTTGAACAGGCCCAGATCCATGTAGTACGACTGGAGCTTTTCGTTCAGCTCGGCCTCGGTGCCGCCGTCGCCCACAACGTTCTGAATGGTCTGGTCGATCGTGTCCTGCACGTACTGCTCGCCCGCCGCGTCAAACGCCACGTCGTTTTCCGCCGCCTTGACCTCGATGAGGTGGTTCCAGGCAATGTTGTTGACGACGCTCTTGGTCATGATGTCGGTGTACGTCTCGCCCGTGCTCTCGTCATAGACCGCGCTCCAGTCCGTGATCTGCATACCGTAGCGCTCCATGTTCGCCATGATGGCGCACAGGAAATAGGCATACTCGTTCCAGTACACGGGGCTGCCGTTGATGGTCATGACTTTTTTGCCGCTGCTGTAAGCGTTGAGTGCGGCGGCGTACTTATCGGTCGAGGCATCGCTGCTCTCTTCCGAGTAGCTGCGCACGCGGGTCGAGGTGCAGCCGGTCAGGCAGCAGACGGCCATTACAAGTGCCAGCAGCAGGGCGGTGATTCTGGTTTTCATCAGCAAACGCTTCCTTTCGTTTCGTTGCACATGGGTGTCATGCGCGGTCTCCCTGGGCGTCTGCCCATGCGGAAACAAACGCTCTTGCCTGTTCGATCACGTGGGTGCGGGTCTTGAGGCGCAGGATCACGCCCGGTTTTGCCCCCGCGTCCACCTTCAAGCGGCCCTTGAACTCCGGCCGGGCATACAGTGCCGATACCTTCTGCATATCGAACTGCGCCAGCAGGAACTTCAGACAGCCGTTTTTCTGCGAAATGTCCGTCACGCCGACCTTGCCGGCATCGCTGCGCAGCAGCGCCACCTGCACGAGCGTGTACACGCTCGGCGGCGGGTCGCCGAAGCGGTCGATGACCTCATCCATGAGGTCGTCGGCCTCCGCCTCCGTGCGCACGAGCGCGATGCGGCGGTAGAGGTCCATGCGCTGCTCCTGACTGGGCACATAGCTCTCCGGAATGTTGGCCGACACGGCGAGGTCGGCCGCGCACTCGGCGCGCTGCTCGGGCTTTTCGCCGCGCTCTTCGAGCACGGCCTCCTCGAGCAGCTTGAGGTACATGTCATAGCCAACGTCGATCATGTGGCCTGACTGCTCGGCCCCGAGCAGACTGCCCGCGCCGCGGATCTCCAGATCGCGCATGGCGATGCGGAAGCCGGAGTTGAACTCCGCAAACTCGCGGATGGCGCTCAGGCGCTTTTCGGCGATCTCGCTCAGTTCGCGCCCGCGCCGGAACGTCAGGTACGCGCTCGCGCGCCGGTTCGAGCGGCCCACGCGCCCGCGCAGCTGGTGCAGCTGGGCAAGGCCCATGCGGTCGGCGTCCTCGATGATGAGGGTGTTCACATTCGGAATGTCGATGCCGGTCTCGATGATCGTCGTGCAGACGAGGATCTGCGTCTCACCCGTGACCATGCGCTCCATGACCGTCGAGAGCTGCTCCTCGTTCATCTGGCCGTGCGCTACGTCCACGACCGCGCCGTCGAGCATCTTCGAGATGCGCAGGGCGGTGCGTTCGATGTTTTCAATGCGGTTGTGCAGGTAAAACACCTGCCCGCCGCGCTGCAGCTCGCGGCGCATGGCGTCACACAGCACGTTCCAGTCGTGTTCCATGACGAAGGTCTGCACCGGGATGCGGTCCTGCGGCGGCTCCTCGATGGTCGACATGTCGCGGATGCCGGACAGAGCCATGTTCAGCGTGCGCGGGATGGGCGTGGCCGAGAGCGTGAGCACATCGACCGCGCGGCTCATCTCCTTGATGTGCTCCTTGTGCGCCACGCCGAAGCGCTGCTCCTCGTCGACGATGAGCAGGCCGAGGTTCTTGAACTCGATATTCTTCTGCAGCAGCTTGTGCGTGCCGATCACAAGGTCGCACTTGCCGCTGCGCATGTCCGCCAGCGTCTGGCGGATCTGCCCCTGCGAGCAAAAGCGCGAGAGCATCCGGATCTCGACCGGGAAGCCGTAAAACCGCTGCACGGCCGTCTGATAGTGCTGCTGGGCGAGCACGGTCGTCGGCACCAAAATGGCCGCCTGCCGCCCGTCGAGCACGCACTTCATCACCGCGCGCAGGGCGACCTCGGTCTTTCCGTAGCCCACGTCGCCGCACAGGAGGCGGTCCATGGGCACGGGCTTTTCCATGTCGGCCTTGATCTCATCGATGCATCGCAGCTGGTCGTCCGTCTCCGGATAGCCGAAGTGCTCCTCAAACTCCGTCTGCCACGGGCTGTCGGGCGCAAAGGCGTGGCCCTTCGTGCGGCTGCGCGCGGCGTAGAGCGCGGTGAGCTCCTTGGCCATGCTTTTCGCGGCCGCCTTGGCGCGCGTTTTCGTGCGCGCCCACTCCGTGCCGCCCATTTTGGAGAGCTTCACAGGGTGATCCTCGCCCGCGCCGATGTATTTGCTCACGAGGTCGAGCTGCGTCGCCGGAACATAGAGCGTATCCGCCCCGGCGTAGCTGATTTTGATATAGTCTTTCACCGCGCCGTCGACCGGCATCTGCACGATGCCCGCAAAGCGGCCGATGCCATGGTATTCGTGCACGACGAGGTCGCCGACGGAGAGGTCGGTGTAGGAGTTGATCTTCTCACGGTTGGACTGCTTTTTGTGCTTTGCGCGCCGCAGGCCGGATGCCGCGATCTGCGTGTCCGTGAGGATGGCGAGCCTGGCATACGGAAACTCGATGCCCGCCGAGAGACTGCCCGCCGTGACGAGGCACTGCCCCGGCTCCGGCAGCGCGTCCGGGTGCTCGGCCGCCGCGGCATGGATGCCGTGGCCGTCGAGAAACTCGCACAAAATGCGCGCCCGGCGCATGTCGCCCGCCAGCACGACTACGCGGTAGCCGAGTTTCTGATAGTGCGCAATGTCGTCGGCCGCGGTCTGGCTGCTGCCGCCATAGGAGGGCAGCTGCTTTGCTGTCAGGCTCACAAGCGTGCGCGCCTCGATGGGGCTGCGGCCGAGCTGCAGCCCGTCGGCCAATACGATGGGCCAGGCCTGGACCCTGCGCATCATGTCGGAAAACGGCTCGTAGAAATTTTCCGCGCGCGCGGCCATCGTGCCGCTGCGCACAAGCAGGGCAATGTCCTCGCGCAGCTGCGCGGTGTATTCCTTCGCGCGCTCGGCGCAGCGCGCCGGCTGGTCGATCAGCACGGCCGCCTCCGGCGCGAGATAGTCCAGCGCCGTGGCAAACGCGTCATATACAAAGCCCATATACCGGTCCGCCGCCGGGAGCACGCAATCATTGCAGAGCTTTTCCCCGTCGGCCCGCAGGGCCTCGGCGAGCTTTTGCGCCGTGTCGTTGTCTTTTTTTGCGGCGGCACGGTCGGCGAGTTTCTGCAGCTTTTCGCCCAGCGCCGCGCTGCCGCCCGGATACAGCGGCGGCAGGGTCTCCGCCGCCGGCAGAATGCGGCAGCTTTCCAGCGGCTGGGTGCGCCGCTGGCTCTCGGGGTCGAAAAAGCCCATGGAGTCCACATCGTCGCCCCAAAACTCCACGCGCACCGGCTGCGGATACGCGGGCGAGAAAAAGTCCAGAATACCGCCGCGACGCGAAAACTGGCCCGGTCCTTCGACCTGTGCCGTGCGCAGATAGCCGCAGCGCAGCAGCGCATCCTCGGCGTCCTCGGGCGGGAGGGAGCTGCCGTCGCGGATCTCAAAGGCCGCCTGCAGCAGTTTTTCCTTCGGCATGGCGCGCTGCAGCAGACCGGAAACCGTGCACACCACGGCCGGCGCCGTACCGGCAGCGAGCGCGTAAAGCGCGCTCAGGCGCTTTTGCTCCGTCTGGCGCGAGACGCTCTCGACCGTATAAAACGTATAGTCGCGCACCGTCAGCAGCGGCACGTCCTGCCCCAGCAGGGCGGAGAGGTCTTTCTGAAACAGCTCGGCCGCCGCCTCGTCCGGGCATACGGCCAGCACCGGTGCGTCAAGCTGCGCGTGCATCGACGCCGCCAGCAGCGCCCGCGCACTCGCCGGCAGGCCCGAAATGCGCGCAGGAAGCCGTCCGCTCTCCAACAAGACCGGGAGGGCGGCTGCTTCCGTATCGCCGAACAGTTGTCCGGCCTGCGCGACCAAGAACAAGACAGCACCTGCTTTATGTAAAAAATCGTGTTTTTTTATCATACCACAACCTGCACAGGAAAAGCAAATCCCGCGCACGGCAGATTCTATACCTTATTTATATAATAATTATCTACATTATTGTTGAAATAATCATGAATTTTTGCTATACTGATAGGGCTGATACTGGCGCATCCGCGCAATGAAAAAAATCGAAGGAGCCGAACCTATGGCCACCATGAATTCGCTCACCGATATCTGGTCCGTCGTGATGGACAGCCTCTCGCAGGAGCTGACCCAGACGGCGATCAATACCTGGTTTTCCGATTGTACCCCCATTGAGATCAATAATAATACGCTCATCGTGCACACCACGTCGGATTTTAAGCGCAGCATCATTCAATCGCGCTTTGAAAAAACGATCTGCGCCGTGCTGTACGATCTGTTCTCCTGCCCGTTCGAGCTTGTCGTACTCGCCGGGGACGATGAGCTGCTCGAGTACCGCGAGAAGCGCCCGTCGTCCGAGGAGATGCCGGAGATGGACGGCTATACGTTCGACCGCTTCATCGTCGGCCCGAGCAACAAGTTCGCCCACGCGGCAGCCATCGCCGTGTCGCAGAATCCCGGCAAGGCGTATAACCCCCTGCTGATCTACGGCAACTCAGGCCTCGGCAAGACGCACCTGCTGCTTGCCATCGGTCAGACTATCCGCCACAACAATCCCTCGGCGAAGATCGCCTACGTCAAGGGCGAGGAGTTCGTCAATCAGATGGTCAAATCCATCGGCACCGGCACGGCCGAGAACTTCCGCCAGAAATACCGCAATGCGGACCTTCTGCTCATGGACGACATTCAGTTCATCGCCGGCAAGGACAGCACGCAAGAGGAATTTTTCCATACCTTCAACTGCCTGTATGAGGCCGGCAAGCAGATCGTCGTGACCTCCGACCGACCGCCGAAGGAAATGAAGCGCCTTGACGACCGCCTGTGCACCCGGCTCGAGGGCGGTCTGCTCGCGGACGTTCAGCCGCCGGATCTCGAGACGCGCACGGCCATCATCCGCACAAAGGCCGCGCAGTTCGGCATGATTCTCTCCGAGGGCGTTGTCCAGTATATCGCGGAAAACATCACGTCGAACGTCCGTCAGCTCGAAGGTGTTGTCAAACGCCTGACCGCTTACCGCGACATTCTCGACGATACGATCACGGTTGATTCCGTCAAGCGCGCCATCCGAGACGTCATCCGCACCGGCACCTACATTCCCACGCCAGACGTCATCATTGAAGAGTCCGCGCGCTCGTTCCAGCTCACCGGCGCCGACCTGCGCGGGCAGAGCCGCAACAAAAAGACCGCCATGGCCCGCCAGATTGCCATGTACCTCATGCGCAACCTCACGAACCTCCCGCTCAAGGAGATCGGTGAGGAATTCGGCGGCCGCAACCACGCCACCGTGCTCAGCTCCATCCGCAAGGTCGAGGAGCTGCTCAAGTCCGATCCCGAGATTGCCGTCACCGTGCGCGACATCACCAGCAACATCAACTCGAAGAACTGATTTCCACATTTGGCTGTTATTCTAACGTGGAAAGTGAGTGGAAAGCTGTGGAGTTTAAAAATGTAATTTTTCGTCAGTTTTTAAGTTAATAACTTTTCCACAATCTTTTCCACACGGTTTTTCCCGCTGCTGCAAGGTTTTCAGCGGGTTTTCCACCAAACGAACAGTCCTACTACTACTACTAAATTTATGCTTTCTATCTTTCCAATAGACGAAACGTTTCTGATTAAGGAGGCCGCCCATGAAATTTTCCTGTGACAAATACGTTCTGCAGCAGGCTGCCGCATCCGCAGCCCGCGCCGCAGCCGCCAAAAGCCCGATCCCCACGCTCGAGGGCCTGCTCATTGAGGCCGGCGCCAGCGTGCGCATCACCGGCTATGACCTGAAAAAGGCCATTTACACCACCATCGACGCCGACATTCCCGAATCCGGCAGCGTGCTCATCGGTGCGCGCCTGTTCTGCGAGATGCTGCGCCGCATGCCGGACGGCATCGTCACCGTCGAAGCGGAAAACGGCACTGTGTCCGTCCAGTGCGGCAAGGCGGCGTTCAACCTCGTCGGCCTGAGCGCGGACGATTACCCGGACCTGCCGACCGTCGAAGCGGAAAACGGCGTGTCGCTCCCGCAGGACCTGCTCAAGAAGATGATCAACGAGTGCTCCTTTGCCGTGAGCACGAACGAGAGCCGCCCGGTCTACATGGGCACGCTCTTCGAGATTGAAAACAACGTCCTGACCATGGTCTCCGTCGACGGCTACCGGCTGGCGCTGCGGCGGGAAGCGGTCGAGGGTTACGGCGACGACTGCAGCTTCATCGTGCCCGGCACGGCACTGAGCGATCTCGAGCGCCTGTGCGGCGACAGCAACGAGCGCGTCGTCCTCTCCGTCGGCAGCAAGCACATTTCCTTCACCGTCGGCAATACGGTCATTTTGTCCCGCCGGCTCGAGGGTGACTTCCTCAATTATAAAAAAGCGATTCCGGAGTCGTTCCGCGTCACGGTCAAGACCGCGCGCACGGACCTGCTCGAGGTTGTCGAGCGCGTGTCGCTCATCATCGACAGCAAGAACAATGCCCCCCTGCGCCTGACCTTCCGCAAGGACGCCATCGACTTTGTCTGCACAACGCCGCTCGGAAAAGCGGCCGATTCCTGCCCGTGCGAGGGCGACGGCGGTGATCTGGAGATCGGTTTCAACGATCACTACCTGTCCGACGCGCTCAAGGCCGCGCCCGCGGATGAGATCAACGTCTGTCTGAACACCGGCTCGAGCCCGTGCATCCTCATTCCGGCCGACGGAAGTGATAACTTTGTGTATATGGTTCTGCCGGTGCGTCTGCGCGCCGGGCAGTGATCCGGGTCTGAAAAGCAAGAAATATGGAAAACATTACGATTGAAACGGAATTTATTAAATTGGACGCGCTGCTGAAGTTTGCCGCCCTCACGGCGACCGGCGGCGAGGCCAAGCAGGTCATTGCCGACGGCATGGTCGCCGTCAACGGCGAGACGTGCACCATGCGCGGCAAGAAGATCCGCCCGGGCGATGAAGTGACCTTCGCCGGGCACACGCTGCATGTGCAGCGCGCGCAATGATCGTGCGCAAAATTGCGCTCAACGGCTGGCGCAACTATGAATTTGCCGCGGCGGAGTTTTCACCCGGCACGAACGTCATCACCGGCGAAAACGCCCAGGGCAAGACAAATCTGCTCGAGGCGGTCTATCTGCTCACGGGCGGAAAGAGCTTTCGCACGCGCTTCGACAAAGAGCTTATCGGCTTTGGCTACACGAGCGCGGAGGTGCTCGCGGACGTGTTCGCCTTCGGGCGGGAGCAGACCGTGCGCATCGTGCTCCGGCAGGGGCAGCGCAAGCAGATCTGGCAAAACGGCGTGAAAAAAACAGCCGCCGAGCTCGCTGGAAATTTTGCCGCCGTGCTCTTTTGCCCGGATGATCTCAACATCATCCGCGACGGACCGGCCGCCCGCCGCCGCATGATGGACATGGCCATCAGCCAGCTGCGGCCGAAGTACGGCGCGCTGCTCGCTGAATACAGCCGGTTATATGACCAGAAGTCCGCCATCCTGCGCGACTGGCACGAAAAACCGTCCCTGCTCGACACGCTCGACGATTTTTCCGACCAGATGTGCAGGGTCTCGGCCAGACTCATCCGCTACCGCGCGGCCTATGCCTCGCGGCTGAACATTGCGGCCGCGCCCATCCACGCCGACTTTTCCGGCGGGCGCGACCAATTGACCCTCGCCTACCGCACGGTCAGCACCGTGGCCGACGCGCTCGGCACCGAAAAAGAAATTTACTACGCCCTGTGCGACCATCAGGAGCAGCACCGCCGCGCCGAGCTCGACAGCGGCCAGTGCCTTACCGGCGCGCACAAGGATGATCTGCTCATCGACATCAACGGCCAGAGTGCGCGCGCGTTCGCCTCGCAGGGGCAGACGCGCACGGCGGCGCTGTCGCTCAAGCTCGCCGAGCGGGAGATCTTCCACGACGAGTTTGACGAATATCCCGTGCTCATGCTCGACGACGTGCTCTCGGAGCTGGACGCGCAGCGGCAGGCCTTCGTGCTCAACCGCATCGGCGGCGGGCAGACGCTCATCACCTGCTGCGAGGACGCGCGCATTGCCGAACGCACCGGCGGCCGCGTGCTCACGGTCGAAAACGGGGTGATCCGCTGATGTATCTGCACCTCGGAAATCAGGTCATCGCGCTGCAAAAGAGCGTCATCGGCGTCTTTGATATGGACACCGCCACATGGTCGCACCGCACGCGCAAGACACTGGAAAAACTCGAACAGGCCGGGCAGGTGGAAAACGCCGCCGGGACCGAGCTGCCGAAGTCGTTCGTGCTCTGCTCGCTCGGCAGCGGCCAGATCGGTTATCTCTCCCAGCTCAACACCGCAACATTATATAAACGCAGCAAGGCCAGCGGACTGGAAAATCTCTGACCCGCGGCGCTGCACGGAAGGAAGCAAACCATGCCAGATATTACAGATAAGATCACACAGGAGTACGATGCCAGTCAGATCCAGGTCCTCGAGGGGCTGGAGGCCGTCCGCAAACGCCCGGGTATGTACATCGGCTCCACGTCGTCATCCGGATTGCACCACCTGGTGTATGAGATCGTCGACAACTCCATCGACGAGGCGCTCGCGGGCTACTGCAGCCACATCGAGCTCACCATCGAGCCCGGCGACATCATCTGCGTCAGCGATAACGGCCGCGGCATTCCTGTGGACATCCAGCCGCAGACCGGCAAGTCCGCGCTCGAGGTGGTGTTCACCGTGCTGCACGCGGGCGGCAAGTTCGGCGGCGGGGGCTATAAGGTCTCCGGCGGACTGCACGGCGTCGGCGCTTCGGTCGTCAACGCGCTGTCCGAGTGGCTGGAAGTGAACGTGCATAAAAACGGGAAGATCTATCAGATGAAGTTCTCCCGCGGCGATATTACGCAGCCAATGACCGTTGTCGGCGAGACGGACCACACCGGCACGACCGTGCGCTTCAAGCCCGACCCCGTCATGTTCGAGGACACGGTCTACGACTATGAGACGCTGCACGTGCGCATGCGCGAGCAGGCGTTTTTGAACGCCGGCCTGCGCATCACCATCACCGACCAGCGCGGCGAGGAGCCCGTGAGCGAGTCGATGTGCTACGAGGGCGGCATCCGCGAGTTCGTGGACTTCATCAACAAAAACAAGACCGCGCTGCACCCCGAGGCCATCTATATGGCCGGCGAGCGCAGCAACTCCATGTGCGAGATCGCGCTGCAGTATAACGACGGCTACAACGAGGTCATCGTCTCTTTCGCCAACAACATCCACACGCCGGAGGGCGGCATGCACGAGACCGGCTTCAAGGCCGCGCTCACCCGCGCGCTCAATACCTACGGCAAGAAGTCCGGCATCCTCAAAGAGGGCGACAGCATCTCCGGTGAGGACAGCCGTGAAGGCCTTACGGCGGTCATCTCCGTCAAACTCACGAACCCCCAGTTTGAGGGCCAGACGAAGGCCAAGCTCGGCAACTCCGAGATGCGCACGCTCGTCGACTCCGTCGTGTTCGACCGCCTGTCGCAGTTTCTGGAGGAGAACCCCGCCGTCGGCCGCATGATCATTGAAAAAGCGCTCACGGCCTCGCGCGCCCGCGAAGCCGCGCGCCGCGCCCGCGAAAACATCCGCCGCAAAAACGGGCTCGAGGGCTTCAACATGCCCGACAAGCTGCGCGACTGCAATGACCGCGACCCGTCGCTGACGGAACTCTACATCGTCGAGGGCGACAGCGCAGGCGGCTCGGCCACGCAGGGGCGTGACTCGCGCTTCCAGGCCATCCTGCCGCTCTGGGGCAAGATGCTCAACGTCGAAAAAGCCCGCGCCGACAAGGTCTACGGCAACGACAAGCTCACGCCCGTCATCACGGCGCTCGGCGCCGGGCTGGGGGAGGAGTTTGACATCAATAAGCTCCGCTATCACAAGGTCATCATCATGGCCGATGCCGATGTCGACGGCAGCCACATCCGCACGCTGCTGCTGACGTTCTTCTTCCGCTTCATGCGCCCGCTTATCGACGGCGGCTATGTCTACTCCGCCATCCCGCCGCTGTACAAGCTCAACCGCGGCAAGACCACGCGCGTGGCCTTCTCCGACGAGGAGCGCGACAAGATCTCCGCCGAGATGCGCGGCGACAATCCGAACGCGAAGATCGACATCAACCGCTTCAAGGGCCTCGGCGAGATGGACCCGCACGAGCTCTGGGAGACGACCATGAACCCCGAGACCCGCACGCTCAAGCAGATCACGCTCGAGGACGCTGTGCACGCCGACGAGGTGTTCACCGTGCTCATGGGCGAAAAGGTCGAGCCGCGCAAGGCGTTCATCGAGCAAAACGCCAAGTACGCGGTCAATATTGATATTTAAGGAGGTGTGCAGCCATGGCCAAGGATTATAAACGGGAGGACATTCTCTATCCCGACCAGAAGATCATTCAGAGCGAGCTCGTCCATGAGATGCAGACCTCTTACATCGAGTATGCCATGTCCGTCATCGTCGGGCGTGCGCTGCCGGATGTGCGCGACGGTCTCAAGCCCGTGCACCGCCGCATCCTCTACGCCATGTATGAGGACAATCTGACCTCGGATAAGCCGTTCAAAAAATCCGCCACCTGCGTCGGCGACGTGCTCGGCCGGTACCATCCCCACGGCGACGCGTCCGTGTACGACGCGATGGTGCGTCTGGCGCAGGACTTTTCCATGCGCTACATGCTCGTCGACGGCCACGGCAACTTCGGCTCCGTGGATGGCGACCCCCCGGCCGCCTACCGATACACCGAGGCGCGTCTGTCGAAGATCGCCAACGAAATGCTGCGCGACATCGACAAGGACACCGTGGACTGGGACCCGAACTTTGACGAGACGCGCCGCGAGCCGCGCGTGCTGCCGTGCCGGTTTCCGAACCTGCTCGTCAACGGCAGCTCCGGCATCGCCGTCGGCATGGCGACGAATATCCCGCCGCACAACCTCACCGAGGTCATCAACGCCTGCGTGTGCGTGCTCGAAAACCCGGACGCCACGCTCTCGGACCTCATGCAGCACGTCACGGGCCCGGATTTCCCGACGCGGGGCATCATCGTCGGCCGCAGCGGCATCCGCGCGGCCTACGCCACCGGCCGCGGCCGCATCGTCGTGCGCGCCCGCACCGAGACCGAGACCTGGGGCCACGACCGCATCCGCATCATCGTGACCGAGCTGCCCTATCAGGTCAACAAGCGCCAGCTCATCCAGAATATTTCCGAGCAGGTGCGCGATAAGAAGCTCGACGGCATCTCCGGCCTGCGCGACGAGTCCGACCGCAACGGCATGCGCATCGTCATCGAGCTGAAAAAGGACGCCAACACCCAGGTCGTGCTCAACCGGCTCTTCGCCCAGACGCAGATGCAGACCACGTTCGCCGTGAACATGCTCGCGCTGGTCGATAACCAGTCGCAGCCGAAGATCCTGTCCCTGCGGCACATTCTCGACGAGTACCTCTCCTTCCAGGAAGAGATCATCGTGCGCCGCACGAAGTTCGACCTCAAGAAAGCGCTCGAGCGCGCGCATCTGCTCGAGGGTCTGCTCATCGCCGAGGAGAACATCGACGAGGTCATCCGCATCATCCGCGAGAGCTATGACAATGCGAAGGAAAACCTCATGCAGCGCTTCAGCCTGTCCGACGTGCAGGCGCAGGCCATTCTCGACATGCGGCTCAAGGCCCTGCAGGGGCTCGAGCGCGAGAAGCTGCAAAACGAGTATGACGAACTCGAAAAGCGCATCGCCTACTTCCGTGAGCTGCTGGCCAATCCCGAAAAGGTCAAGGCCGTGCTGCGCGACGAGCTGATTGCCATCCGCGACAAGTACGGCGACGAGCGCAAGACGGAAATCCAGGACATCGAGGACGACATTGATATCGAGGACCTCATCGAGGAAGAGCAGTGCGTGTTCACGCTCTCGCACGGCGGCAACATCAAACGTGTGCCCGTCGACGAGTACACCGCGCAAAAGCGCGGCGGCAAGGGTGTGCGCGCAGCGACGCTGCGCGACGAGGACTATGTGGACACCGTGTTCACCGCCTCGACGCATGACTACATCCTCTTCTTTACCAACCGCGGCCGCTGCTACCGCAAGAAGGGCTACCTCATCCCCGAGGCCGGTCGCACCGCGCGCGGCGTGAACATCGTCAACTTCATTCAGGTGGAGAAGGACGAAAAGGTCAACGCCATGCTGCACGTGCGCGAGATGGACGACGATTCGTTCCTCGTCTTTGCCACGCGCAGCGGCACCGTCAAGCGCATGCCGCTGTCTGCTCTGCGCAACATCCGCACGAGCGGCATCCGTGCGCTCACGCTCGACGAGGGCGATGAGCTCATCAACGTCATGCGCACCGACGGCGGTCAGAACATCCTCATGGCCACCCACAACGGTCAGGCCATCTGCTTTGCCGAGACGGACGTGCGCCCCATGGGCCGCGAGGCCGTCGGCGTGCGCGGCATCCGTCTCAGGGACGGCGACTGGGTCGTCGGCGCCGAGATCGCGCAGCCGGACGCGGGCGTGCTGTCCATTACCGAAAACGGCTACGGAAAACGTACCCCGGCCGCCGATTACATCCGCGGCGGCGAGGAACCGCAGCACCGCGGCGGCTCCGGCATGAAAAACTACAACATCACCGACAAGACCGGCCCGGTCGCGGCCGTCAAGGTCGTGCAGGATAGCGACGACGTGCTCGTCGTCTCGGACGACGGCGTCATCATCCGCATGGAGGCCGCCGGCATCTCCGAGCTCGGCCGCGCGACGCAGGGCGTGCGCATCATGCGCCTGTCCGAGGGTGCGCGCGTCATCTCCGTCGCGCTCACCGACCGCGCCGAGAGCGAGGACACTGCCCCCGCCGAGGAGCCCGAGGCATGAAGCAGGTCACCATCTATACCGACGGGGCCTGCTCCGGCAATCCCGGCCCCGGCGGCTGGGGCGCCATCCTGAGATACGGCGCGCACGAAAAGGAACTCTCCGGCGGCGAACCGTCCACGACGAACAACCGCATGGAGCTGCTCGGCGCAATCACGGCGCTGCAGAGCCTGCGCGAGCCGTGTCAGGTGTCGCTGTATACGGATAGTCAGTATCTCGCCAACGCCATCAACCTCGGCTGGCTGCGCGGCTGGAAGCAGAAGGGCTGGCGCCGCAAGGACGGCGAGCTGAAAAACGCCGACCTCTGGCAGACGCTCGACGGGCTGCTCCAGACGCACACTGTGCAGTTTTTCTGGGTCAAGGGCCACGCCGACAATGTGTACAACAACCGCTGCGACGCTCTGGCCGTCGCGGAAAGGGAGAAGTTTGCATGACAGAGCCGAACGAACCGAAGATCGTCCATTTTCCGCCGCGGGCACAGGCACCGGTGCAGGACACGGCCGGCAACTGGGAGCCGGATGAGCAGCTGTTTGGTCTCGAGGAGCTGCTGCAGCAGCTGCCGCCGATCCGCAAGCTGCATCTGGAAAAGGGCAAGCTCACGGACCTCATGCGCCTGTATCCGGACATGAAGCGCACGTTTGACGCGCCCGAACTGCTGTCCGAGGCCGTCATCGCCGGCGCCATGGTGCGCCGGCGCATGGAGCTGCTGCTCTTCCGCTCGGACGATAAGCGCGAGGCGGGCTATGCGCTCGTGACGGTCTGCTCGCCGTATGATTACGTGCTCGTGCATGCGCTCACGGTCTATCCGTATCTGCGCGGGCAGCTGCTCGGCCGCGTGGCCATGGAACTCATCGCGCGCTGCTACGCCGGCAAGAAGGGCATCCTCTACTGCCTGAGCCGCACGTGCGTGGCGCTGCCGGAGCGCGAGCGGCTGCTCACGAATAACGGCTACCGCGACACGGGCTTCCGCTTCCGCTGGGACGGGCAGCCGGCGGCGCTGTATCTGCGCCCGTGCCAGAGCACGGAGGACATCACGCCCGTGGCGCAGCTGCTGCTGCGGGATCTGTACGGCGATCTGCTGCCGCCGGTCAACGCGCGGCGCATGATCCAGCCGGAGGCATAAACAGGAGGACGATATGGGACAAAGTGTAGATCTCCGCGTGCTGACTGCGGAGGAATTCGGGCCGTTCCGGGAGCGCAACATCGCGCGCTACGCGCAGGAGCTGCTCTTCGCCCGCGCCACGGACACGGAAGAGCACGCGCTCACCGAGGCGCAGGGCGCGCTCGACGAGATGCTGCCGCAGGGCGCGGACACGCCGCACAACTACCTGCTCGCGGCGCAGTCCGGCGGTGAGACCGTCGGCGAGCTCTGGTGCGACACGACTGAGCCGGAGACGGTGTTCATCAACGACTTTTTCGTCTATCCGGCCTGCCGCGGCCACGGCTGGGGCAATGCGATGCTCCGCGCCGTGGAGGAGCTGGCGGCCGCGCAGTCGTTCGAGCAGGTCGTCACGCACGTATATCACACCAACCGCATCGCGCTGGCCATGTTCGAGGCGGCCGGCTTCACGCAGATCGGCCCGCCGAAGGGCGGCAACATCTTTCTGCGCAAGCGGTATATGCGCTCGCCGTTTCTGGTGTAATGGAAAATGGACCCCCCTCCGCGCAGCTCAGGCAGCGCGGAGGGGGGTCCTATAAGGTTTGGCAGTATTTTTATGCTTTGCATAAAAATACTGCCCCCGGCTGAGATGGGACCGGAGGCAGACCCGCTGCTGCGGGAAGGGGGGAACGCGGCGCACAGGGTGGAGAAGGATGGAAGGAAGTTGCCTGGATGGGGACAATGGGATCTTGCGCCGCAGGGAAGAAAGCAAATGGGTCAGGATGCGTAGATCCTGCCGACGATCCGGGTCGCGAGCCCGGTCGGCAAAATGCGCATGAGAAACACGAACAGGGCATATTTGTGCCCCATCGTGCAGATGAGCTTCGCGCGCTTTTGCGTGGCGCGCCGGGCCACGAACCGGCCGGCGAATTCGGCGGTCATGCCGGTCTGCTCGTCGTGCTCCATCACGGCGACGGAGCGCGCGATGCGGCCGTGATAAACATCGTCGCCGTCGCAGCTCTTGCGCCGCGCGGTGGTGAAGCCGGTGGCAATGTCGCCCGGCATGATGACGCAGACCTCGATGCCGAAGGGGCGCACCTCACTCGCGAGCGCGAGCGAATACGTGCGCACGGCGGCCTTGGAGGCCGAGTAGTACGCCTGAAACGGAATGGCGATCGGCGCGGCAACGGAGCTCATGTTCACGATGCGGCCGCCGCCCTGCTGCCGCATGACGGGCAGGACTGCGCGGTTCATGTTCACCATGCCGAAAAAGTTCACATCGAACTGCCGCCGGGCCTCCTGCGTCGGCGTGAACTCGATCGCGCCCGAGATGCCGAAACCCGCGTTGTTGATGAGAATGTCGATGCGCCCCTCGCGGCGCAGGACCTCCGCCACGGCGGCGTCCACCTGCGCCTCGTCCGTCACATCCGCCTGCAGGTGCGTCACGCCCGGCTCCGCGTTTTCGGCGCGGCGGCTGAGCTCATACACGTTCAGACCGCGGCTGCGCAGGGCGCGCGCGGCGTGCAGGCCGATGCCCGAGCTGCCGCCGGTGATGACGGCTACACGCGCTTCGATGGTGGATGACATGGAGATCGCCTTCGTTTTCTTTGAATTTTTTAAGTATCTGACAGCATACTAGCAGACCATACGAAAAATTGCAAGGGACAACTTGTGAACTTTTCTTGACCTCGGTCACGGCCCGCCCCCGTGCCCATTGACGCATGGCCGGATTTTGGGTATACTGTTCGGAGAAAATATAGACAGATCAGGCGGCGCGGGCCCACCCGGCGCCGTGGGAGAATATATGCATCTGAGTAAACAAATCGAATCCATGTATGACGACGCGGTGCGCATCCGTCAGGACCTGCACCGGATTCCCGAGATCGGCTTCCAGCTGCGCGATACGCAGGCCTATGTCCTGCGCGAGCTGCGGCAGTGCGGCCCCGACCGCATCGAGACGCTGGCCGTCTGCGGTGTGAAGGCCGTGTTTTTCGCCAAGGACGCCGAGACGACCATCGCCTTTCGTGCCGATATGGACGGCATCCACAATGACGAGGCCAACGACGTGCCCTACTGCTCGCAGCACCCAGGCAACATGCACGGCTGCGGCCACGACGGGCATATGACCATTCTTTTGCTGCTTGCGCGCTGGATCGCCAAAAATCGCGCCCACATTCATTGTAATATTGTCCTGCTGTTCCAGCCCGGCGAAGAGGGCTGGGCCGGTGCGCGGCGCATGATCGACGACGGCGCGCACGTAAACCCGAAGGTGGACCGCATCTACGGCCTGCACCTGTGGCCGACCGTGCCGAAGGGCAAGATCGGCGTGCGCTGGGACTATCTCATGGCGCAGACGAGCGATTTTGAGATCACCGTCCACGGCAAGAGCGCCCACGCCTCCACGCCGCAGATGGGCATCGACGCCATCGTCGTCGCGGCGGAGCTTGTCACGATGGTGCAGACCGTCATCACACGCGATGTGGACCCGCATCAGGACGCGCTGCTCACGCTCGGCAAGATCCAGGGCGGCACGTCGCACAACGTCATCGCCGAGGAGGTCACGATCAGCGGCACGCTGCGCGTGTTCAGCAATGATCTCTACCGCACCCTCAGCCACAAGATCGCCGCGCTCATGCAGGGCCTCGAGACGGCCACCGGCGCGCAGATCGACATGGACCGCAAGGTCCGCTACCCCAGCGTGCGCAACCCGCGCGAGCTGGTGGAGCAGTTTTACACCGTGCTCGATTCCATGGACGATACGGTCCTGGTCGAGCCCGTCATGGCGGCGGAGGATTTCGCCGAATACCAGCAGGAGATTCCGGGCCTGTTTTTCTTCCTCGGCGTGCAGGAGCCGACCGGTACCGCCCCGCTGCACAGCAGTCATTTCAATTTCGACGAGCGCGTTTTGCTGACCGGCGTCGAAACGTTCAAACGGATACTGGAGTGTGAGTCAAAATGTACGAAGAAAAAATAATCCCCCCGAAAAAGTCCATGCCGCAGGCCGTGGACGGCACGCTGCGCAAGTTCGCCCTGCGCGTGCCGGAGGTCATCTATCAGTGCAGCGGCATCATGGTCTTTGGTAAGCGCATCAAGTCGCTCGTGTTCTCGACCGACCTGTCCATCATCAAAAACGTGAACGCGGACGCCATCATTGCGGTTTACCCGTTCACGCCGCAGCCGATCATCACGCAGGCGCTGCTGCTCGCGGCCGATATTCCGGTGTTTGCCGGCGTCGGCGGCGGTCTCACGCAGGGGCAGCGCGTGGTCAATCTCGCCATGTTCGCCGAGATGCAGGGCGCGACCGGCGTCGTGCTCAACGCGCCGACGGCCAGCGCCGTCGTCTCGCACGTGGCCGAGATGATCGACATCCCCGTCGTGCTCACGGTCGCGCGCGCGGACACGGACTTTGACGAGCGCATCAAAGCCGGTGCCGACATCTTCAACGTCTCCGCCGCAGCGGAGACGCCCGCCGTCGTGCGCCGCATCCGCGAGCAGCACCCCGACGTGCCCATCATTGCGACCGGCGGCCCGACGGATGAGAGCATCCTCGAGACCATTCAGGCCGGCGCCAACGCCATCACGTGGACGCCGCCGTCCAACGGCGAGATCTTCCGCGACATCATGGCGGCCTACCGCGAGAACAAACCGCACCCGTAAAGCGGGGCGCAGAACAGCAAACCGGCCCGGACATTTCCGAATGTCCGGGCCGGTTTGCGTTTCTTACGGCGGGGTTTCCGTGCCTTCGTCCACCGGGTCGAACTGCAGCACATCCTGCACGGTCCGGAATGCGCCCGTGTCGCCCCAGGCGGCCGTCAGGCGCTTTTCCATCGCCGTCACGGCGGGATATTGCAGCCAGCTCTGCTGGTGGGTGTAATACGCTCCGCTGCTGAGAATATTGCCGTCGAGCGCCTCTGTGGTGGAGTAGGCGACATAGCCGCGGCAATGCTCCCCATGCCGCGGCAGGGAAAAGGCGGCGAAGAGGTCGGTATTCGTCTGCTCGCCCCAGAGGATGGTGTTCGCGGTGAACGTCCGCGCGCCCAGCGAGGCGTAGGGCGCGGCGAATGTCTGCCCGCCGCGGTCATACAGCACACGGCCGGTCACGTCCCCGGCGGCGGACCATCCTTCCGGGATGCTCCGGTAGGCCGGCCGGATCTGGATCGCCTCCGTGCCGTAGAAGCCGGGGTCGGCCGTCCAGAGGAAGTGGTGGAACACCATCCACGTCTCCCGCTCGCCGGGCAGCTGCACGGCCACGCCGGTCAGGCGCAGCTCCTTGACGTCGTAGACCGTGTCCTGCACGTAATAGCGCTCGTTTTTCTCGTTGTAGGCTTCCCACAGCACGTTTCTGCCGTCGTTGACCGGATAATCCTCCACCTCGGCCACGACGCGCAGCGCGCCGCCGCAGGCGGCGATGTCCTCCGGCGTGAGGTCATTGAGCACCTCTTCCGGGAAGCCGAGGTCCAGCAGCTGCTGCCGGGTCGCCGCCGTCTGCACCTGCGCTGACGTGTCCACGGGCTGCCAGTCCATCCGATAGCTGCCGCCGAACAGATACCCCAGCGCGCCGCCGATCAGCAGCGCCGCTGCAAGCACGAGCACGAGACACCGGTCCGTCACGCGCACCGGCTTCGGCGCGATGGCGTATCCGGCCTCGTCCAGCACGCCAGACAGCCGGTAGAGACTGCGGAGGAGAAAGCCGTAGCCGATGAGCATTGCGATCGGCACGACCCATCCGCCGTACTGAACGGCGGCGAGGATGCACACGAGCGCGTGCCACACGATCAGCGCGAGCGCGCCGCCGGCCTGTGCGGGCAGACCCGCTTTTTTCTGCACCGCCAGCAGCCCCCGCCAGAAGCAGACGTACAGGCCCAGGAGCAGCACCGCGTTCCCGGCTGTGAACGCGGTCGTGACGGCGGGCGTGAACACGGCGCTCTGCAGGATCGTCGTATTGAGAATCAGCGTTGCGAAAAAGTATGCCGCGCGGATCACGGTGACGGCAAAGCAGCCGCCGAGCCAGCGGTTTTCCTGCCGCAGCGTGCGAAAGCCCAACAGCAGCACCGTGCCGATGGCGGGGAGGATGTAGTTTAAGCACCAGAAGTTCAGGGTGATCGCGCACAGCGCCATGCCGAAGAGGACGCGGTTCATGGCGCGCCGCCACGGTGTCACCTCGGCCACGATCTCCTCCGGCGGCGTGTCAGGGACGCTCCGGGCCAGCATGGCCTCAAAGTCCGCGTCCGTCATGGTCTCCCACGGGCGGTCACACATGGCCCTCACCTCCCAACATCCTGCGCAGCTGCTTTTTCAGGCGATAGAGCCTGCCCTCGACCGCCCGGGCTGTCATGCCCAGCTCGGACGCGATCTGCGCGGTGGACTGTAAGTAATAATACTTTCGGTAAAACAGCGCCCGGTCTCCCGGCGAGAGGCGGCCCAGCGCGGCATGGACGGCGGCGCTGCGCCCCGCCTGCAGGATCGCTTCCTCGGGGGAGGCGTCCGGCGCCGGTGTGCCCTCCGGGATGGCCTGCGTGTCACGGCGGTTCTGGGCACTGCGGTGATAGTTTCGCGCCGTGTTTCGGGTGATCGCCGTCAGCCACGCGGTCCAGCTCCCGCGCGCCGGGTCGAACTGCGCGACCCGGCTCCAGACGCGCATGGACACTTCCGACAGACACTCCTCCCGGTCCTGCGGGTCCGGCAGGATCGGCGCAATGATGTAGCGCATCAGCGGCCCGTAGTGCAGCAGCAGGGCCTCCATGCCGCGCTCATCCTTTTGCAGCAGTTGCGCGATCATCTCCTGCTCCTGCACGTCCTCGCCTCCTCCCGGCTGTGTTTCTATTCCATTATACACGCCCCGACCGAAAAACCCACGCATATTTTTCCGCCTCCGTGCGGGGATAAAAAAGCGGTACCCGGCTGTGATTGCCGGGTACCGTTCGTTTTTATCAGCCTTCTCACACGGGCTTGTTCGAGGTCTTGAGCACGACGTCGTGCGCGCCGCCCTCGACGATGCTCACCGAGGACACGAGCGTCAGCCGCGCCTTCTCCTGTAGCTCGCGGATGGTCAGCGCGCCGCAGTTGCACATGGTCGAGCGGACCTTCGCCAGCGTCTGCTGGACGTTGTCCGAGAGCTTGCCGGCGTATGGCACGTAGGAATCCACACCCTCCTCGAAGGACAGCTTCTTGCTGCCGCCGAGATCGTAGCGCTGCCAGTTGCGCGCGCGGTTGGAGCCCTCGCCCCAGTACTCCTTCATGAGCGTACCGTTGACGTTGACCTTGTCCGACGGGCTCTCGTCGAAGCGGGCGAAGTAGCGGCCGAGCATCACGAAGTCCGCGCCCATGGCCAGCGCGAGCGTGATGTGGTGGTCGTGGACGATGCCGCCGTCGGAGCAGACGGGCACGTAGATGCCGGTCTCGCGGAAGTACTCATCGCGCGCGCGGCAGACCTCGATGACGGCGGTCGCCTGACCGCGGCCGATGCCCTTGGTCTCGCGGGTGATGCAGATGGAGCCGCCGCCGATGCCGACCTTCACGAAGTCCGCGCCGCAGTCGGCCAGGAAGCGGAAGCCGTCCGCGTCCACGACGTTGCCGGCGCCGACCTTAACGCTGTCGCCGTAGCGCTCGCGGATCCACTCGAGCGTGCGCTTCTGCCACTCGGAGTAGCCCTCGGACGAGTCGATGACGAGCACGTCCACACCGGCCTCGACCAGCGCGGGCACGCGCTCGGCGTAGTCGCGGGTGTTGATGCCGGCACCGACGAGGTAGCGCTTCTGGCTGTCGAGCAGTTCGTTCGGCTTCTGCTTGTGGAGGTCATAGTCCTTGCGGAACACGAACGCGCACAGGCGGCCCTCGTCGTTGACGATGGGCAGGGAGTTGAGCTTGTGCTCCCAGATGATGTTGTTGGCTTCCTTCAGGGACGTGCCGTCGGGCGCGGTGATCATCTTCTCGCGCGGCGTCATGAATTCGCGCACCGGCGTCTCGGGCGCCATGCGGCTCACGCGGTAGTCGCGGCTCGTGACGATGCCGACTAGGCGGCCGTCGGCCGTGCCGTCCTCGGTGACGGCGACGGTGGAGTGGCCGGTCTGCTCCCGCAGGGCCAGAATGTCCGCCAATGTCGCGTCGGGGCTGATGTTCGAATCGCTGCGCACAAAGCCCGCCTTGTAGCTCTTGACACGGGCGACCATCGCAGCCTCGTCCTCAATCGACTGCGAGCCGTACAGGAACGACACGCCGCCCTCCTGCGCCAGCGCGACGGCCAGCCGGTCGCCGGACACGGACTGCATCACGGCCGAGACCATCGGCACGTTCAGCGACAGGGCCGGTTCCTCGCCCGCGCGAAAGCGCGTCAGCGGCGTGCGCAGGGAGACATTGTCCGGAATGCACTCACTCGAGGAGTAGCCGGGCACCAGCAGATACTCATTGAACGTGTGCGACTGGCCGGAAAAGAAGTAAGCCATGGGAAAGACCTCCTTATAACGATTTGCAGTGTGGAAACCGGAGCGGATACGCGCCCCGGTGATGATTTTTGCTATTGTACCGCGAACGGGCGCGCTTGTCCACCCCGAAGTGCGGAAAAAAATCGGGTGCGTGACCGCTTGTTTTTGGGCATATGATAGAAAGAATAAAAACTGCGCACCGCCCGACCGGCGGTGCGCAGGGAATCACAGTTTGCGGATCTTGTCCTTCTCCTCGATGAGGGGCAGGTACTCCATGTACGGCGTGTCGTTGGCGCAGGTGAACTTCGCCTCGGAGCTGAACGCCTCGACCTCCTTGTGCGCCTGCTCGATCGGGCGCAGCGTGCCCGCGCCGGCGATGCAGCCGCCCGGACAGGCCATGCCCTCGAGCAGGTAGCCGTCGTACTTGCCGGCCTTGGCCATCATCAGCAGCTTGCGGCAGTCGGCCAGACCGGTCGCCGCGGCGACCTTGACCTCCCGGTCGGGGTCCATGTCGTGGATGGCGTTGACGACCGCCTGTGCCACGCCGCCGGAATAGGCAAAGCAGCGCGCGTCGCGGCTGGAGTGGGCCGGCAGCTCCTCCTCGTCCTCGGGCAGGAACGCCTTGTCCATGCCCTTGGCTGCGAAGATGCCGAGCGCCTCTTCAAACGTGAGCACGAAGTCCACGTCGCTGCGCACGCTCTGACGCCGGGCCTCGAGCTTTTTCGAGTCGCACGGGCCGACGAACACGACCTTGCAGTCCGGGTGGTCGCGTTTGATCATGCGCGCGGTGAGCACCATGGGCGTGAAGGCGACCGAGATGTTCTTTTCAAACTGGGGGAAGAGCTTTTTGACCATGTCGCTCCACGACGGGCAGCAGGACGTGACCATGAATTTGTGCTTTTCGGGCACTTCCTCGAGAAAGTCCGCCGCCTCCTCGATCACGCACAGGTCCGCGCCGATGGCGACCTCATACACGTCGGCAAAGCCGAGACGCTGGAACGCCTTGCGTATCCGCTCGGGCGCGCCCTCGGGGCCGAACTGCCCCACGAACGCCGGCGCGAGCGCCACATATACGGGCGTGTCGCTCTTGACGGCCTGAATGGTCTGGAAGATCTGGCTCTTGTCCGAGATGGCGCCGAACGGGCAGCTGACCATGCACTGGCCGCAGGACGTGCACTTGGAATAATCAATGTCCGCGCGGCCGAGCCCGTCGGAATGGATGCAGTCCATGCCGCAGGCCTTGCGGCACGGCCGCTCGAGGCGCACGATGGCGTTGAACTTGCACTCTTTCAGGCAGCGTCCGCAGCGGATGCACTTATCCGGGTCGATGTGGGCCTGACCGTTCTGCCGCGTGATGGCCTGCCGCGGGCAGACCGCCATGCACGGATGCTCCAGGCAGCCCTGGCACACGTTCGTGATCTTCACGACGTTGTCCGGGCAGCGGTTGCACGCGAACTTGATGACGTTGATGAGCGGTTTTTCGTAGTAGATCTCCGGGTCGAGCGCCTTTTCCACGCCGTCGGAGAGCATGGCAAACTCCGAAAACTTGCGCAGCGGCAGCCCCATGGCCAGCCGCAGCCGCTCGCCGACGACGGCGCGCTCGAGGAACAGGCTGTCCCGGTAGGAGCCGATCTCACCGGGGATGATCTTGAACGGCAGCTCTTCGAGCCGCTTTGCGTAATCGCCGCCCTCATAGGCCATTCGGGCGATCTCCGTGAATACTTCGTGACGGATACGGACTTTTCCGGTTTCAATGCCGCGCATAGGGTTCTCCTTTGGGAATAAAAAGTGAATTCTTGCTCGTGAAATTTGCAACAAGCACTTGACGTGAGGTCGCAGAACACATTATACTAATACGTGATAAATTTCGCAATTCTTTTTTTGTAATTTTGACAAAAAGTTGACCAGTGGCGAAAAAATTGTTGAAAAATCGAAGAAAACGGCGCGCGTGTTCAGAAGCTCCGGCTTGTGTTGGGGGCCGGTCTGTGACCTGGACACAGAAAAATCTGCCGGACCTGTGGTAGGATGGATGCAATGAAAGCCACAGCTTCCGCAAATTTTTTCAGCCGTCAGGAGGGAACGCACTATGGAAGAAAACAAAACGAAAGCCAAGATCATCGCCGTTGCCGGCAAGGGCGGCGTCGGCAAGACCTCTCTGTGTTCGGCGATCGTCCGCGAGCTGGTGGAGGCCTTCCCCGGCAAGCGCATCCTCGCCATCGACGCAGACCCGGCCGTGGGCCTGTCCACGGCGCTGGGCGTGCACGTCGAGCACACGATCGACGACATCCGCAACGAAGTCATCGAGACCTCGGAGCGCGGCGAGTACCGCCAGGCCATTGAGGTGCTCAACGAGGCGCGCTTCCGCATCTTTGACACCATGGTCGAGTGCGACGGCTTCGCCTTTCTGGCCATCGGCCGTCCGGAGGCGGCCGGGTGTTACTGCTCGGTCAACTCCTACCTCAAGGAAGTCATCAGCATGCTCGCCAATGACTTTGACTACGTGGTCATCGACGGTGAGGCCGGCATCGAGCAGATCAGCCGCCGCGTTATGGAGCAGGTCTCGCACCTCGTCCTCGTCACGGACCAGAGCGCCAAGGGCGTGAACGTCTGCCGCGAGATCAAGGAGGCGGCCGACGACCTCATCACCTACGAGCGCATCGGCATGATCGTCAACCGCGTGGTCGACCCGAGCATGAACGATCTTGTCAAGCTCGACGGGGTGGATGTGCTCGCCTACATCCCCACCGATCCGATCCACGCCGCCAACGACATCCACGGCAAGAGCGTGTTCGAGCTGCCGGAGGACTCCAACATTATGGTCGGCGTCCACCAGGCGCTGCACAACCTGGGCATTTTTTGAGGAGGGAACGACATGAAGGATATGGAACTGTACGACAGCTTTATTCGTGAAACGACCGACCTGCTCGGTGCGCCGACGCAGAAGTGGGCCTACAAAGAACGCGATGCGTGGAAAGACAACGGTGAGAGCGAGCTTGTGCTCCTGCGCGACGCTGCCTATGAACTCGGCGGCGGTGCGAACGACGCCGTGAACTTCACCTGCGTCACGTCCGACAGCAGCCTGGTCCCGGCGGACGAGGTGCTGCTCTACGGCCCGGATATGAAGGAGATCAAGGGCGACGTGCCGTTTGCCCGCCTGGTCATCCTCGGCGTCAAGGACATCGACGTTGAGAACAAGGATGCGACCTACACTGCCATCCGCAACATCGAGTTCGTGAAGTACCACGTCTTCCCGGACGGATACATGATGCGCGTCTCGCCCGAGAGCAGCCGCGAGCAGATCCGCGTGAGCAAGAAGGCCATCAAGAAGGGCATCTCGTTCTACAAGGTCGGCTGCGACTTCATCAAGCAGTATAAGAAAAACCCGAACATCACGAACGTGCGCGTGATCTTCATCACGAAGAATGTCGACTTCAAGACCCTGCACGACATGGCCAAGAAGATCGACGACGTGACCAAGACCATGAACACCATCCTCGAGGGCATGCCCGAGGATCTCGACTGCGCGAGCTGCAGCTTCAAGCCCGTGTGCGACGAGGTCGAGGGCCTCAAGGAGCTCCACTTCGGCAAGGCCGGCAAGAAGGCGCCGAAGGCGTAATTTCCGCACAACATACACGCGCGGCCCCGCAAAAACCTGCGGGGCCGTGTTTTCATCTTTCATCAAAGGAGGTGCGCCATGCCGAATTTTTGCATGACGCTCAGCTATGACGGCACGCGCTACAACGGCTGGCAGCGGCAGGGCAACACGCCGGACACCATTCAGGGCCGGCTGGAGGCCGTGCTCAGCGATCTGCTCGACCAGCCGGTCGAGGTCGCGGGCTCCGGCCGCACGGACGCGGGCGTGCACGCCCGGATGCAGACGGCGTCGTTCCGCGCGCGGACCGACCTGCCCGCGCCGGAGCTGCTGCGGCAGCTGCGCGCGCGCCTGCCGGGGGACATCGGCGTGCTCACGCTCGAGGAAGCCGCGCCGCGCTTTCACGCGCGCCTGTCCTGCCGCAGCAAGACGTATGTCTACCGCGTCTGGAACAGCGAGACGCCGAACGTGTTTGAGCGCCGGTATGTCTATGCCCTGGCGCAGCCGCTCGACATGGCGGCCATGCAGCGCGCGTCCGCGCTGCTGTGCGGCCGGCATGACTACACGTCGTTCTGCGCCAACCGGCGCATGAAAAAATCCGCCGTGCGCACGGTCGATGCCATCACCGTCGAGCGGCTGGGCGAGGAAGTGCGCCTGACGTTCTCGGGCGACGGCTTTTTGTACCACATGGTGCGCATCCTCACCGGCACGCTGCTGGAGGTCGGGCTCGGGCAGCGGGACGCGGACACGATGCCGGCTATCCTTGCCGCGCACGACCGCAGCGCCGCCGGCCCCACGGCGCCCGCCCGCGGGCTGATCCTGTGGGAGACGCGCTATGCGCACACACACCGCAAAACCGGAAAGGAGAAACGCGAATGAAAGAAGAATGCCTGATCTGCGGTGCACCGCTGGAATATCTGGAGACGGATGTGCAGATGCAGTGCGAGATCTGCCGCAAAAAAGAGCTCGCCAAGACGCGCTGCGTAAACGGGCACTACGTGTGCAGCGACTGCCATATGCAGGGGCTTGACAGCATCGTGGAGCTGTGCCTGCGGGAGACCGCGTGCGATCCGATCGCCATTGTCGAGCGGATGATGGCGCTGCCGAGCTGCCATATGCACGGGCCGGAGCACCATGTGATGGTCGGCGCGGCGCTGCTGACGGCGTATCACAACGCTGGCGGCGACATTGCCCTTTCCGACGCGCTCATGGAGATGCTGCGCCGCGGCAAAAGCGTGCCCGGCGGCGCGTGCGGCTTCTGGGGCGCGTGCGGCGCGGGGATCAGCACGGGGATGTTCGTCTCGATCATCTCCCGGTCAACACCGCTGACCGACGAGCCGTTTGCGCTGTCGCACAAAATGACGGCGGCCGCGCTCGGGCAGATCGGTGAGATCGGCGGCCCGCGCTGCTGCAAGCGGGACTCGTTTCTGTCCATTCTCACGGCGATCGATTTTGTGAAGGAGCATTTCGGCATCGCACTGCAAAAGCCGGAGGTCGTGTGCCGTTACGCCGCGCAGAACAATCAGTGCATCGGAAAGCGCTGCCCCTTCAGCGCGGCAAACCACTGAGCGCTTGCCGGCGCACAGAATCGGAATTTGCGGAGAGAGCGTCATGATTCGAGAATTACGAAAAGCAGATATCAACAGCGTCGCCGAGATATGGTTGGACACCAATCGCAAAGCACATGCCTTTATTCCTGCTTCCTACTGGGAGCGCAATTTCACGGCCGTGAAAGAGATGCTGCCGCAGGCGGAAGTCTATGTGTATGAAACGGACAAGGGGATACAGGGCTTTCTCGGTCTGAACAGCGAATACATCGAGGGCATTTTCGTTTCGGAGGCGGCGCAGTCGCGCGGCATCGGGAAGTGTCTGCTCGACTGTGCCAAGGACAGAAAACCGGCATTGCGCCTGAACGTGTATCAGAAGAATATGCGGGCGATCCGTTTTTACCAGCGGGAAGGGTTCCAGATTCAGCGCGAAGGGCTGGACGCAGCCACCGGCGAACCGGACTATGAAATGCTGTGGCGGCGGGATTAGAGACTCCGGTTTGCCGCCCCGCCGGGAGCGCGCAAAATCGGAATTTGGGAGGATATATAGAATGTATCGAAAAGCGACGTTAAATGATTGCGAAAAGGTCTATCACTTAATCTGTAATATGGAACGCAAACAACTTCCATTTGACAGATTTTATTTGATATATCAAGAGCAAATAAACAATAGACATTATTATTGCCTTGTTTGTGAATATGACAATAATGTAATAGGTGTTTTGAACCTAAGATTTGAAGAACAATTACATCATTCAGCTTGCATTGCGGAGATTATGGAGTTTGCTGTTGATGAAGCATATAGGAAACAGGGTGTAGGAAAAGGAATGCTTGCGAACGCTTGCCAGATAGCGAAAGATTTTGGCTGTATGCAAATTGAAGTGGCTTGCAATCAACTTCGGAAAGACACGCACCGATTTTATTTAAGAGAGGGAATGCACAACTTTCATTTTAAATTCTCAAAATCGCTGAACGGGAATGACACGGAGGAGAATATTATAGGGAAATAAATTCCAGTTTTCCGAACCGCGAAAACGCCCCCCGGCGTGACCTGCTGGTCACGCCGGGGGCGTTCCTGTTATCTGCGGATGCTGCGTCATTTCAGCCGCGCGCGCTGCGCCGCGCAGTAGGCGCGCACGTCAAACGGCTCCGGCACGCTGTCGCGCCGGAGGTAGAGCGGGTGGTGCGGGTGCCCGGCCTTCGACCGGGGGCCGAACGTCAGCCACTGCGCGTGATATTCCTCGCCGATGGCGAGCATCTGCTCGAGCGCGTCGAACAGGTACGGCCGCTTTTCGATCAGCGTGCCCCACGCGGCCCACACGGCCGGCCGGTTGCCCGGCGCGTACTGCCCGAGCACGTAGCGGAAGGCCGCCATGTTCTGCTCATGCAGCGCGCGGTTGAAGGTGGTGTCCATGGCGTTCGGGTCGGTCGCGCGCTGGGGGTAGACGTTGAACATCGTGAAGCTGTCATACCCGTTGCCGAGGGCGATGCGCTCGACGCTCTTGAGCGTGTTGTCCAGATCGCCGGGCTGCGCGGTCGACGGGTTGATGCCGATGCAGATGAGCGGGTTTTCACCCCGCGTGCCGAGAATGTAACGGTATTCGGTGTAGTACGGCGGCACGTACAGCCAGCGCGCGGCGTCATAGTCGTCGTGCTGCGGGCAGTTCAGCGCGTCGTCAAAGGTCAGCAGCGCGCACGTCTGGCTCGCGCCCTTTGGAATGTGCATGGGTCGTCCCTCCGATCGGTGCGGTCAGTCCCCAGCGGCCGGGAACGGTTTGGAATAGGCGGTCTTGGCGCTCACGCCCGGCAGGCGGCCGATGCGCCCCGCGAGCGCGGAGATCACGTCCTGCGGCGCGTCGAGCACGACGCTGATGATGCTGACGCCCTTTTCACGGTAGGGCAGGCCCATGCGGCCGATGATGTACTGCCCCGCGTCGTGCAGCAGGGCGTTGAGCTGCGCTGTGCTCTCGCTGTTTTCCACGATGATGCCGATCAGCGCCACGCGCGTTTCCATGCGCGCTCACCTCGCTTTCGTTTTGTCTATTGTACGCGAAAACCGGCGGAAACGCAACGCGTTTCCGCCGGTTTTGTTCCGGGAAGAGCTGCTTATTTGCCCTGCTTATAAAACTGCTTGGAGTTGTCGAGTACCTGGCACTCGGCGTTCGGGTAGAGCACGACCTTCTTCGGCGTGCCGTCGTCGAGGATGCGCAGGGCATCGTTCCACGTCTTGACGTACTCGGCGCCGGAGTGCTCGTCGATGTACCACGGGTCGCGCATGCCCTTGACGGTGTGCTCGGCAAACACGACGGCGTGGGCCATGTTCTTGCCCTTTGTGTAGCAGCCGGACCACATCATGCCGCCGGGGGCGGAGTGGCCCCACTTGTCGTACAGGAAGTGTACACACGGGCCGAATGGGGAGTTGGCCGCGAGCACGAACGAGCCGCCGTCCTTGAGCGAGGCAATGACCTCGGGCGTGTAGGCGCAGTTGGCCTCGGCGGGCTTGAAGTAGTTGTTGGCGATGACCACATCGCAGTCGGGCACGAACTTTGCCGCGTAGTGCTCGGCGGCGTAGGCGGCCGCGTGCTGGATCTCGGCCTCGAAGTCACCGGCGAACAGGTTGCAGATCTGCGCGTGGCCGTTGAGGATGGCGTCGATCTTGAAGTCCAGCCCCATCATGCGCGCGGCCTGCTCGGCGTCGCTGCGCATGAGTGTGTGGGGGTTGCCCATGTTGAACTCCGTCGTCGTCGTGAAGCTGTGGTTGCGCATGATCGTGCGCAGCGAGCTCACGCCAGGCAGGATGCACTTGGCGCCGCCGCTGAAGCCGTAGTAGCTGTGGGCCATGGTTGTGCCGATGGCGATCTTGTAGTCGGCGGACATGACGTCGGCATTGATCTCAACGGGCACGTTGTTGGTCGTGTTGCCGACGAACACGTGGTTAAAGAACAGGTTGTGGTTGTGCACCTCGTAGTTTTCGACGATCTCTTCGCCGAGCTTGCGCACGAACTCCGTGCGGTACATGACGCCGTGGGTGCCGAGCGCGATGATGAACCAGATGTTCTCCTTCGGCACGCCGGCGGCGCGCAGCTCCGCGATGACGGCCTTGGCGATCGGCTCGCACGGCGTCGGACGGGTGATGTCGTCGATGATGATAACGGCGCTCTTCTTGCCGGCGGCGCCCTCGGAGATGGGTTTGGCGCCGATGGCGGCGTGGATCTTCTCTGCGATCTGCGCCTCGGTCAGAGCCGGGGTGTCATAGCCGTGGATCTTGGAAATGTGCACGTCCCAGTTGTCGGGGAACGCGATCGGGATCGGCTGGTCGCCGTAGTTGCTGTTGGAAGGCAGGTCGAATGTGTTCATGTAGAAACCTCCTGAGGTTGGCTTTCCGCGTCGGTGTTTTGCTCGCTCAAAAACTCGCGGTACGGGCCGGTCAGCGTCAGGTGGTCGCATACGGCGGCGGCTGCGGCGGCTTCATCGCGGTTTTTCAGGGCCTGACAGATGGCCTGATGACCGGCGCACGTCAGCGCGTTTTCGTCCAGGCGCCAGGTTTTCTCGAGCACACGCTCGCGGTAGATGTCCATAAGCGAGGACAGCGTGGTGTAGATGTATTTGATGAGGGCGTTGTGTGACATGCGCATGAGCGCATTGTGAAACTGAGAGTCCAGCACGGACTGCTGGTCAAGGGGCGTGCCGATGTAATCGTAGTCCGCCAGCGCGCACACGCGCGCGATCTCTTCATCCGTCGCGTTGCGGATGATGTCCCGGCAGACGTCGGTTTCCAGCACGATGCGCAGATCCAGCACGTTTTCGAGCGTGCCGTTGCTCAGCGCGAACAGCGCGCAGATCGGCCGGTTGATCGACAGCTCCGGCGTGTTCGTGATGTACGAGCCGCTGCCCTGGATGCTCTGCACGATGCCCATGGCCTCCAGACTCTTGATCGCCTCGCGCACGCACGTGCGGCTGACGTCAAACTTCGTCGCCAGACACAGCTCCGTCGGCAGCTTGTCGCCCTTCTGGAGCCGGCCGCGATTGATCTGATCGAGGACGTCGTCCACGATTTTTTTGTAGTTTGTACTGGTCTCAGGTTTCATTCTGTTACCTCGCTGAGCGATATTCACAAAAATTGCATCGATTTTTTGAACATTATGATTATTTACAAAGAAAAAGAGCAATGGTATGATTGAAATAATCAAATGTGTCAGACAAATTCGGGACCTACCAGAGGTCCTTTCCTTATTCGCCGGAAAGTTGTCTGACAATTATCGGGCGACTTACGGTCTGTGTCTACATTAACACATTCTTTTTTTTAAGTCAATGATTTGTCAGACAACTGACGCTTTATGGGACACAGAAAAGGAGCCAAGCGAGGTGAGTCATCGAGAGAAGTGGAGCAGCATTCCCCCCCTGTATCGCAAAAGCAGAGAATTTGGAATGAAAATGTAACTTAGAGGAGAAGAAGAAAAATGTCAAACACGAGCAACGCATCGAAAAATGTCAAGCGCTTCCTGCTGCTGTTCGCACTCGGGATCGCTTACGGCTTCATGTACGTCATGCCGTACATGAAGTCCAGCTTCTACGATCAGATGATCGCCGCCATGGGCTGCACCAATGCCCAGCTTGGCTCTCTGATGACCGCTTACTGCATCTGCTGCACCGTCTCCTATCTGCCCGGCGGCTGGATCGGAGACAAGTTCAACCCGAAGCCGGTCCTGCTGATCTCCATCTTCGGTCAGGCGGCGCTGAGCTTCCTGTTCATGTTCACGTATAAGAGCTACACCATGGCCGTCATCATCTGGCTGCTCATGGGCCTGACCGGCGGCTTTGCTTTCTGGCCGGCCATCATGAAGGGCATCCGCATGACGGGCACCGACGAAGAGCAGGGCCGTATGTACGGCATCTTCGAGGCCCTCAACGGTCTGGCTTCCCTGCTGCTGAGCTTCATCATGATCGGCGTCATGGCCGTCGTCGGCGGCAGCGACCTCATCACCGGCTTCAAGAGCGCGCTGGCATTCATGGGCGGCCTGTCCATCGTGTCCGGCATCCTGGTTGCGATCCTGATGCCGAAAGACGCGGCCTACGGCGTGAGCGATGAAGAAAAAGAAAATCAGAAAAAGATCACCTTCAAGGACTATGTGTCCGCCTTTAAGATCCCCGGCGTGTGGATCATGGCCATCCTGGTCTGGTGCTATGTGACCATCTCCGCCGTGGCCAGCTACCTGACCCCGTACAGCACGGGCGTGCTCGGCATGTCCGCAGCGCTGGCAGCCACCATCGGCACGTTCCGCACTTACGGCTGCCGCCTGATCGGCGGCCCGCTCGGCGGCTATCTGGCCGACAAGGCGTTCAAGTCCGTCGCCAAGGAGCAGCTGCTCGGCCAGCTCGCCTGCCTCGTGACGATTGGCATCTTCCTGGTCCTGCCCGGCGGCACGAGCGGCGGCCTGCTCGTGGTTCTGCTGCTGCTGGTCGGTATCGCCATGTTCCTGTGCAAGGGCACGTATTTCTCCATCCAGCCGGAAATGGGCATTCCGACGCACATCTCCGCGACGGCCGTTGCCATCGCGACGTTTGTTGGCTACATTCCGGATATGTTCGTGCACACGATGTTCGGCAACTGGATCGACGCCTACGGCGACGCGGGCTACACGAAGATCCTCTTCTACGGCGTCGGCACGGCGGTGCTGGGCGTGATCGCAGCTGTCTGGGCCATCGCGCAGGCGAAAAAGGTTGCAAAGCGGAATGCGGCCGCTGCCAACGCGGCGTAACATTCCCCGCAAAATACAAGGAGGCACATCCATGAGCAAAATCAAGATCAACACAGCCCGCTGCAAAGGCTGCGGTTACTGCGTGAACGACTGCCCGCGCAAGGCGCTGTCGTTCTCCGGCAACATCAACGACAAGGGCTATGACACCGTTCAGGTCGACGACGCGCTGTGCGTCGCCTGCGGCACGTGCTACCGCGTGTGCCCGGACAGTGTTTTTGAAATCCTGGAATAAGAGGTAAGAACATGAGCAAACAACTTATGAAGGGCAATGAGGCCCTGGCAGAAGCGGCGCTGCGCGCCGGCTGCCGTTTTTACAGCGGCTATCCCATCACTCCGCAGACCGAGATCCTGGAGTACCTGGCCAAGCGTATGGACGAAGTGGGCGGCACGTTCGTGCAGACCGAAAGCGAGCTCGCGGGCATCAACATGCTCCTCGGCGCGGCAGCGGCCGGCGCGCGTGCGCTGACCAGCTCCGCCGGCCCCGGCTTCTCCCTGAATCAGGAGGGCATCTCCTACCTCGTCGCGGCGGATCTTCCGGCTGTCATCATCAACGTCATGCGTATCGGCACCGGCCTCGGCGACATTGCGCAGGGCCAGGGCGACTACTGGCAGATGACCCGCGGCGGCGGCCACGGCGACTACCGCACCATCGTGCTGGCGCCGGCCTCCGTGCAGGAAAACTGCGACATGATGACCACTGCCTTTGATCTGGCGGAGAAGTACCGCCACCCCGTGCTGGTCGCGTCCGACGCCGCGATCGGCCAGATGGTCGAGGGCGTGGAGCTCAAGGACTTCGTCGAGCACGACATCGACCAGTATGACTGGGCGATCCGCGGCTGCAAGGCCGGCCAGGCGCCCCGCAAGGTCCAGAACGTCTACTACACCAACCCACAGTACCCCGCGTTCCTGCGCAGCAAGTATCAGGCGATCGAGGACAACGAGCAGCGCTGGGAGTCCTACCAGGCGGAGGACGCCGACGTGGTGCTCGTGGCTTACGGCATCAGCTCCCGCATCTCGAAGGAAGCGGTGAACATGGCTCGCGCCGAGGGCTTCAAACTCGGCCTGATCCGCCCGATCACGCTCTGGCCGTACCCGGTCAAGGCGTTTGAGACCTGCAAGAACGCCAAGGCGTTCATGACGGTCGAGATCAACATCCTCGGCCAGATGGTCGACGATGTGAAGCTGGCTGTGGAAAACAAGTATCCGGTCGGCTTCTATGGCACGTTCTTTGGTCTGCCGGAACCGGAAGAGATCGTCGCGCAGGCCAAGGCCATGCTGGAAAAGGAGGGGAAATAAATGAAACTCAAAGCACCCGAAACTGTCTTTTCCTCCGCCGGCTTCTGCCCCGGCTGCGGCCACGGTTTGGCCACCCGTCTGATCGGCGAGGTCTCCGAGGAACTCGGCATCCAGGAAAAAATGCTGGCGGTCGTGGACGTGGCCTGCTGCTCGTTCAACATTGACTACTGGCGCTACGATACCATCATGGCGGCCCACGGCCGCGATATCCCGACGGCCGTCGGCGTCAAGCACATCCGCCCCGAGAACCCGGTCTTTGCGTACCTGGGCGACGGCGCTGCCTACTCCATCGGCATGGCGGAGACCGTGCACGCGGCTCTGCGCAACGACAACATCTGCGTGTTCGTCGTCAACAACAGCGTCTTCGGCATGACCGGCGGCCAGATGGCCCCGACCACCCTGCCGCACCAGAAGACCGCCACGTCCCCGAAGGGCAAGGACCCCGCCCGCTACGGCACTCTGAACGTCGTCGACGTGCTCGGCAAGATGGACATTGCCTATCTGGCACGCGGTGAACTGGTCGGACCTGCCGGCATGAACAATTGCAAAAAGCTCATCCGCAAGGCGTTTGAGCACCAGCTCAACGGCGACGGCTTCAGCCTCGTCGAGCTGCTCAGCCCCTGCCCGACCAACCTGAACATGCCGCCGGTGAAGGCCCGCGAGCACGTGCACAACGAAATGACCAAATATTTCCCGATCGGCGAATACATTGACAAGAAGGGCGGTAATCAGGCATGATGGTAGAAATGATTTGCGCCGGATTCGGCGGCCAGGGCGTCCTGACCACCGGTCTGATCCTGGCAGAGGCCGGCATGAAGCTCGGCATGAACGTGCTGTGGTATCCGTCCTACGGCTCCGAGATGCGCGGCGGCACGGCCAACTGCACCATTAAGTTCTCCGACAAGGAGATCGCCAGCCCCTGCGCCAAGAAGATCGACATCCTCATGGCCATGAACGCGCCGGCGATCGACAAGTTCGAGAGCAGCCTGCGCCCGGGCGGCCTGCTGCTGGTCAACAGCTCGCTCGTGCACGAGCGCGAATACCGCGACGACATCCAGGTCGTCAAGGTCCCCATGACCGAGATCGCTGCGGAGTATGAGAACCCGAAGGGCGCCAACATCGTCATGATGGGCGCCATGGCCGCCAACTCCGATCTGTTCACGGAAGATGATCTGGAGCGCCTGACCAACGAGTTCTTCGAGAAGAAGGGCAAGGTCAACCCGAAAAACAGCCTCTGCTTCCGCGCCGGCACGCAGATCCACTAAACCGGCGAACTCCACGGGTCTCTGCTCATTATAATTACTTAATCAGCACCCGGGGCGCTGCCCGGCAGCGCCCCGGGAAAATCCCGCTCCGGAGGTGTAAATTTTTTGAATGTCTTGGACGTCATCATCATTCTGGCATATTTTGTCGGCATGATCGTGCTCGGTCTGATCGCAAACAAAAAACAGACCGGCGTGGATGATTATTATCTGGGCGGCCGCTCGATGGGTGCCTTTAAGATCGGCGCGCTCTGGATGGCCGGCTGGATCGGCGGCTCGTCCGTCATCGGTACATCCTCAAACAGTTATTCCATGGGCATCACGGGCGTCTGGTATGTGGGCGCCATCGCCGTCGGCTGCGTGATCTTCGCGCTCGTCATGGCCAAGCCCGTCAAGCGCGCAAGCGAAGTGCTGCAGAACATCACGTTCCCGGAGCTGATCCACGCGCGCTATGACCAGAAAAACAGCACCATGGCCAGCACCACGACCATCCTCGCCATGATCGGCTACACGGCGGCGCAGTTTGTCGCCGGGGCCTCGATCCTGAATGTGCTCACGGGCTGGAACCTGGGCGTGTGCTACATCCTCGCGGCCGTGGTCATCGTGTTCTATGTCTCGACGGGCGGCCTGCTCGCCGTGACGTATACCGACATCGTGCAGATGGCGCTGCTGCTGCTCGGTGTGGTCGGGCTTGCGGTGCCGCTGGTCGGCTCGCAGCTGCACAAGATGGGCGCGAACCTCGTCACCGACCTGCCGGCGAGCTATTTTGACCTCGGCGCGTGGGGCTGGCCGACGATTTTGGCGCTTGGCCTGTCGACCATCATGTCGTTTTTCACGAGCATGGACAGCTATACCCGCTGCATCGCGGCCCGGGACGCCAAAACCGCCCGCACCGGCACGATCTATGCAGCCGTGCTCGTGTTCATCATCGCCGGCGCGAGCACGTTCCTCGGCATGGCCGGCAAGCTCATCCTGCCCGACCTCTCGTCGTCCAACAACGTCATTGCGGCGCTCGTGGTCGAGCTCTTCCCGCACGGACTCAAGGGCCTTGTGCTCATCGGCGTGCTCAGCGCCATCATGTCCACGGCGGACATTTCCGTCCTGACCGGCTCGGCCAGCCTGACGAAGGATATCTACCAGCGCTACATCAATCCCAACGCGTCGGACAAGACGCTGCTGCGCGTGGGCCTGATCGCCTCCCTGTTCGTGGGCGTGCTTGGCGCGATCTTCGGCTGGTTCACGCAGGACATCATGAACATCCTGCTCATCACGTTCACCATCAACTCGGCCGGCCTGTTTCTGCCGACGATCGGCGCGTTTTTCTGGAAGAAGTCGTGCTCGGCGGGCGCGTTCGCGTCCATGCTCTCGGCGACGGTCATCGCCGTCGTCTGGTTCATCGGCGGGAAAGTCAGCGCGCTGCCGCTGTTTTCCGTCGATGCGCTCTGGCCCAGCTTTGGCGTGTCGGCGATCCTGTATTTCGTCATCTGCCTGACGCACCATCAGACCCCGGCGGAGCAGGAAAAGGCGGAGAAATTCTACGCGGCCAAGTGAGCCGCAAAGCCCCCATCCCAAGATAGGAGTATTGTCACAATGGAGCAAATGAAGAAGATGCCCCTCGAGGGGATCCGTGTCGTGGAGCTGGCGACGGTCGTTGCCGCCCCGACCGCGTCGCGCGTGCTGTGCGCGTTCGGCGCAGAAGTCATCAAAGTCGAAACCAAGATCGGTGACGAGATGCGCCGCGCCGGTGAGTTCGAGATGGTCGTGTGCGAGGACGATAAAAACCCGCTGTTCACCATCCAGAACAGCGGCAAGCGCCTGACGAGCATCGATCTGAAAAAACCGGACGGCAAGGCCGCCTTCCTCCGTCTGCTCGAGACGGCCGACGTGTTCCTCACGAACGTCCGCCTGCCGTCACTGGGCCGTCTGGGTCTCGATTACGAGACGCTGCACAAGGCCTACCCCGGCCTCGTGTATGCGCACTTCTCCGGCTTCGGCCCCAAGGGCCCCGACGCCGCCAAGCCCGGCTTTGACAGCACGGCGTTCTGGCTGCGCAGCGGCCCGATGGCCGACTGGCAGGTGCCCGGCTCCTTCCCGTTTACCCCCACCTACGCCTTCGGCGACATGGCCACGAGCTCGGCGTTCCTGTCCGGCATCCTCATGGCCATCATCGGCAAGAAGAGCACCGGCATGGGCACGTTCGTGAGCACGTCGCTGTTTGCCAGCGGCATCTGGTGCAACGCCATCGGCGTCGTGTCGCACCAGCCGCAGTTCGGCGGCGAGCGCCCGAACGATCCCCTGCGCCCGGCCGACCCGTTCTGCCACTTCTACGAGTGCAGCGACGGCAAGTGGATCGGTGTGTTCGACAACGAGTACCGCCGCGAGCTGCCGAAGTTTGCAAACCTGTTCGGCATGCCGGAGATTGCCGACGATCCCCGCGCCGCCAGTCTGGAGGCGCTGCACGAGACCGATTTCGTCGTCGAGATCGTCACGCGGCTCAACGCCGTCTTCAAGACCAAAACCGTCGCCGAGTGGGAAGCCTTCCTCTCGGAAAACAACGTCTCCTGCGAGCGCATGCGCACCATCCGCGACGTGAGCACCGACGAGCAGGCCATCGCCAATGGCTATGTCCAGAAGGTCACCTTCAAGGACGACCTTGAGGTCATGATGCCGTGCCCGCCGATGCAGCTGACGGAATACGCCATGCGTCCCTACACGTCCGCCGGCCGCCTCGGCGCCGATACGGACAGCATTTTCCACGATCTTGGTTATACCGATCCCGAGATTGCAGCCATGAAAGACAGCGGCGCCATTCAGTAAAGAAAAGGAGATCATACCATGAAAATCGTTCTGGCAGAAGTGCCCTATACCAAAGACAGAGACATCAGCGTCGAAAAGTCCTGCGTCCCCGAGGGCGCGGAGCTGACCATGGCCGTGTTCGACGAGCACGCCGAAAATAACGACGCGTTCTACGCCGAGATCAAGGACGCCGACATCATCATCGACGGCTACGTCCACTTCGGCAAGAAAGAGATCGACGCCATGGACCACTGCAAGGTCATCTCCTTCCAGTCCACCGGCTACAACGAGGCCGACCTCGACTATGCGAAGGAAAAGGGCATTGCCGTCTGCTCCATCCTTGACTACTGCACGCAGGAGACCGCCGAGAGTGCCATGGCCCTCATGCTCAACCTCCAGCGCGGCATCCGCCAGTATGACCGCAGCGTCCAGCAGGACCACGTCTGGGATTACCAGGTCGTGCCGGGCCTCAAGCGCATCGCCGGTCAGGTCATGGGCATCGCCGGTCTCGGCCGCATCGGCCAGTCCGTCGCCCGCAAGGCGCAGGCGTTCGACATGGAGGTCATCGCCTACGACCCGTTCCTGCCGCCCGCCATTGCCGAGAACCTCGGCGTCAAGCTCGTCGATTTCGACACCCTGCTGGCCGAGTCCGACGTGCTGAGCCTGCACATGAACCTCACCGAGGAGAACTACCACATGTTCAACAAGGAAGCGTTCATGAAGTGCAAAAAGCACCCCATCATCGTCAACGAAGGCCGCGGCCCGCTGATCTGCGACGAGGATCTCGTCTGGGCGCTCGATAACGGCTACATCCGCGGCGCCGCGCTCGACATGGTCGAGAGCGAGGACCCGGACCTGAGCACCTGCCCGCTTGTCGGCCGCGACGATGTGCTGCTCACCCCGCACAGCGGCTACTACTCCGACACGTCCAACTATCTCGTCGCGAAGCTGTCCATGGACAACGCCCTGTACTACGTCGCCGGCGAGTACGACAAGGTCAAGTCCATCCGCAACGGCGTCAACGCCTGAGCCATTTTCCCGCCAGTTTCCGCTGGGCTGCCAATTTCTCTTTTTCCACCCTTCTTTCTGTTCTGTTTTGCGATTTTATCGGACAAATCTTCTCTCCTACCAGCCGTCCAGTGGATTCCCAATATTCCCGTGTTCGCGTCCGGTCTCCGGCGCGGGCACGGGCCTGAAAACCGGCACGCGCCGGGCACCGTGTCAGGTGTCCGGTGCTTTTTTTGCGGTTGACAGCGCCGCGTAAGCACAGTAAAATCAAAAGAGCGGGCGGGGGTCCGCCAGAGAAAGAGAACGTTTTTTGATCGCGGAGGTATTTCCAATGGAACCTGCAAAAGTATATTTTTCCGATCTGCGCACGGATGAGGTCAGCACGCTTGAGAAGCTGCACCGGCTCATGAAGGCGGCCGGCTTTGAGCAGATCGACTTCAAGGACAAGTATGTTGCCATTAAGCTCCACTTCGGTGAACCCGGCAATATGGCCTATCTGCGCCCGAACTGGGCGCGCGTCGTGTGCGACTATGTGCGCGCGCTCGGCGGCAAGCCGTTTCTTACCGACTGCAACACGCTCTATGTCGGCGGCCGCGCCAATGCGCTCGACCATCTCGACAGTGCGATGCTCAATGGCTATTCGCCCATGACCACGGGCGCGCAGTGCATCATTGCCGACGGGCTCAAGGGCGAGGACTATGACCTCGTGCCCATCCGCGGCGGCAAATATCTGCGCGCGGCGAAGATCGGCCGCGCCATCATGGACGCGGATATCTTCATCTCCCTCACGCACGCCAAGGGCCACGTGTCCGCGGGCTTCGGCGGCGCGCTCAAGAACATCGGCATGGGCTGCGGCTCGCGCGCCGGCAAGGAGGAGATGCACAGCTCCGGCAAGCCCGTCGTCGATACGGATAAGTGCATCGGCTGCGGCAAGTGCGTGGAAAACTGCGCGCACAACGGCCCGCACATCGAAAACGGCAAGTGCACCATCCTGAAATATAAGTGCACCGGCTGCGGCCGCTGCATCAACGTCTGCCCGATGCACGCCATCCATGCGGACTATGCGATCGCAAATGAGCTGCTCAACTGCAAGATCGCCGAGTATGCCAAGGCGGTCGTCGACGGCCGCCCGTCGTTCCACATCGCGCTCGCGCTCGACGTGTCGCCATGCTGCGACTGCCACAATTTCAGCGACGTGCCGATCGTGCCGAACGTGGGCATGTTCGCGTCCTTCGACCCCGTGGCGCTCGACACCGCCTGCGCCGACATGATCAACGCCCAGCCCGTGAACCCCGGCAGCGTCATCGCGCATGAGCATGACCATCCGCACGACCACTTCACGGCCGCGCACCCGGACACCGACTGGCGCGCCGCCGTCGAGCACGGCGAGGCCATCGGTCTCGGCACGACGCACTACGAGCTCATCGAGGTCTGATCGCAAAGCAGAACGCAAAGGCTCCCCCGGAAACCCGGGGGAGCCTTTTTGTGTGCTGCAGACCTTCAGTCCAGCAGCGCGAGCGCCTGCAGGACGGCTGCGGCCGAGACGTCGGCCGCGTGCTGCTCAAACTGCTCGAACGACGCGGCGGCCGTGCCGTCGGCAAGGTCGGAGATCGCGCGCACCACGGCAAACGGCACGCCGCTCATGCTTGCCGCCTGCGCGACTGCGCCGCCCTCCATCTCGGCGGCCATCGCGGACGGGAACGCGCGGCGGATGGCGGCCTTCGCCGCCGCGCCGGAGATGAACTGGTCGCCCGTGGCGATCAGCCCCCGGTGCACCCGCTGCGCTCCGGCAGCGTCACCCGCCGTGCGCGCCAGCAGCGCCGAGAGCGGCTCGTCGGGCGTGAACACCGTCGGTGCGCCGGGGTCGCCCATGCACAGGCAGCCGCGCACGAAGCCGATGGGCGCGGCGTCAAAATCGTGCTGCACGAGCCCGTCGGCCACCACGATGTCGCCCACGGCAAGCCCTGCGCCGAGCCCGCCCGCGATGCCGGTGTTGATGACCGCCGCGGGCGCGAACCGGTCGATGAGCACCTGCGTGCAGCGCGCCGCGCTGACCTTGCCGATGCCGCACCGGACGAGCACGACCTCCCGCGCGCCCAGACGGCCCGTGTGAAAGGCCAGCCCCTGCACGGTCTCCCGTGCGGGCTGCGCAAGCGCCGCGATGAGCGCGGCGAGCTCCGAATCCATGGCGCCGATCACGCCGATCCGGCCATAAGACATGGCGATCTCTCCTTCCGAAAGCGCGGCCGCGGCCGCGCCGTTTTTTGTCCACCTTAATCCTTCCGCGCGCCGATGTCAAGCTTGGGCGCTGTGCGGTCATTTTTTGCCACCTACTTGCAACATTCTTGTTTCTGGTATACAATAACGGTATCTTCCATGCCTTTTTCTGCAAATCCAGACAAGGAGTCAAACCGATGCTTCAACTTGCAGTGTGTGATGATGAGGCCGTCTGCCTGAGGCAGACCGTGGATATCCTGCGCGCGGCGCTGGGGGACACGCCGCATCAGCTCAAAACGTTTCAAAATGCGCCCGCCGTGCTGCATATGCTTGCCGAGGACGGTTACCGGCCGGACATCGCCGTGCTGGACATCTGCATGGGCGAGCTCGACGGCATCTCCCTCGCCAAGGAGATCAACCGTCTCGCGCCCGCCTGCCGCGTGATCTTCCTGTCGAGCTACGCGGGCTATCTCATGGACGCATATGAGGCCGAGCACATCTATTACGTGCTCAAGTCGGACGAGGCGGCGCGCCTGCCGGTCGCGCTGCGCAAGGCGCTGGCCGCATTGACGACGGTGCGGACGCTGACGGTTCGGCGTGGCGTGGCCTACCAGCTCGTCACTTTGGACACGGTGCTGTGCCTGGAGCGGTCGCTGCACAAAACCATTGTGCACACGACCGACGGCACGCTGGAAACGACGCAATCGCCGCAGGCGCTGCTGGAGAGCGGACACGCCGAGGCGGATTTCATCCGCTGCCACCAGAGCTATTGGGTCTATGAGCAGGCGATCGCTTCCATGGAGCGGGATTTCTTTCACCTGAGCAGCGGCATGTCCGTCCCGATCAGCCGTTCGCGCAGGAATGACGCGAGGGCGGCGTTTTTCCGGCTGCTGGCCGGCCGGAGCGCGCAGATGGATGCGCAGCTTGACGGTGATCTTGCTGCGGAGGGCGCGTGCAATGGCGTATAACGGTTATTTGGCGGACCTGTTTTTCAATGCCTGCGCGATCGTGATGTGGGCGGCCTTTTTGTGGCGTGTGCTCGACGGGCCGCGCTTTCGCGTCTGGGTGACGGTGCTGCTTGCCGCACTCATCGGCGCGGCGTACATGGCGGCGACGCTGCTGCTGACCACGGTGGGGCAGCTGCGCGCGCTGATGTTCCCGGTGTGTTCGCTGGCGATGGCGTTTTTGCTCTTTCGCGGCACGCCGGGGCGAAAGCTGCTCGCGGTCGCGGCGGAGCTCGCGGGCTCGCTGCTCATGGAGCTGATGTTCACGCCGCTGATGATTGACCTGCAGTCAAACGACGCCATCTCCGTCTGGGCAGACCCGCGCGCGCTCATCTACGGCGTGACGTTTCTGCCGGTGCTGGGGCTCGGGCTGATGCTCATCAGCTTCATCTTCACGCGCTCGAAAAACAACCTTTCTGGCCGGCAGCTGCTGGTCTTTTCCGCGTTTCCGATTACGCAGATGGTCTGCGAGGCCTCACTCGTGACGCTGATGTTCACACCGCCGCACTTCGAGTATATCCCCATGCAGCTGATCGTGTCGGCGCTGTTTCTGGTCACGGACATTCTGCTCTACCGCACCATGGTGCACACTGAGCAGCGTGTGCAGCTCGAGGTGGAAAACCAGCTGCTCGAAAAGCAGCTTGACGCGCAGCTCGCGCATTACAGCGACCTGACCGCGCAGTATGAGCAGATCCGCGCCATGCGGCACGACATTTCCCATCATCTGAACACCATCAACGCCCTCCTGCAGGCGGGCAATCTGAAAGCGGCCTCAGAATATTCCGAGCAGCTGCTGCCGATGCAGACGTATATCTCCCGGCTCGGCAAGTGTCAGAACCCGGTCGTGGACGCATTCCTATACAGCCGCATACAGGATGCGGAGCACCGGGGCGTGCCAGTGCAGGCGGACGTGTCGCTGCCGGTGGAGCTGCCGGTGTCCAACACGGACCTGATCGTCGCGTTCGGCAACATGCTCGATAACGCCCTGGAGGCCTGCGAGGGCGTGCCCGGCGCGCAGATCCGCTTGCAGGCGTATCTCGCGAAGGGGTACCTCGTCATTCACGAGCGCAACCCGGTGCGCGGTGAGCCTGCAGCGGCAAAGCCGCGGCGCATTCCGGAGCTGGAGCGCGGCGTGGGCTTTCGCGTGCTGAGCGGACTGGCGCAGAAGTATGACGGCAGCTTCCGGCACGAACTGGAGCCGGGCGGTGACTACGCCGTCACGCTCATGCTCAAGGCTGCACCCGGCCCAGTCGTAAATCCAGAAAAAATAGCAGAGAGGAGCTAATTTTATATGCGTATTGCGATCCCTTATGAAAACGGAAACATTTTTCAGCACTTTGGCCGCTCGGAGGCGTTTAAGTTTTATGACGTCGACGGCGGCGCTGTCACGGCGGCGGCCGTCGTGTCCACGAACGGCAGCGGCCATGGCGCGCTGGCGGGTTTCCTCGTGGCGCATCACGCCGATGCGGTCATTTGCGGCGGCATTGGCGGCGGTGCGCAGTCGGCGCTCACGGAGGCCGGCATCCGGTTTTACGGAGGCGTGAGCGGCAGCGCGGACGCGGCGGTGCAGGCGCTGCTCAACGGTACGCTCGGTTATGACCCCGAGGCGCGCTGCGATCATCACGACCACGCGCACAGCGCGAGTCACGTCTGCGGCGACCACAGCTGCCACGGCTGATAACAACAGCGGCATAAGAAAACGGCTCCGGAATTCCGGAGCCGTTTTTTTGCGAGGCGGGATGGTCAGGGAAGACGTGCTAATTCTGCATGAAAACGTGCAGATGTTGAAAAGTGCATTTAAAAACCCCCAAAAAATGATATATTTCTTCCGTTGAACGATGGAGTGTCGTTTTATGAGGGAGAGGTGCGAAGAGTGGTCGAAATTTTGGATGTGTGTATCGTGGATTCCAGTGTGACATGGAGACATGCAGCAAGAGACGTTCTTTGCAAAGAGTTGGAGATGCGCGGCATTCACGCTTGTGTGGATGAGTTCTCCGCTCCGGAGGCCATGGGAGCCGCCGGAGAGCAAACGCCATACGACGTGATTTTGGCGGACATTTCAGATGCCAGGACGAGGATACCATATCTGGACTATTACCGCGAGCTGTGCCTGACAAGCCCACAGACAAAGCTGATTTTCCTGTCCGACGATCCTTGGGCGGCGCTGGATGTGTTTGAGTGCGATCCGGACTATTTTGTCTATAAGCTGGAGTTGGAATCTCGCTTGCGGACGGCCATTCGCTTCGTGCTGCAGTCGCGTCAGGGCGTGCAGGATTCCTGCCTGATCGTGGTGACGCGCTCGGCGCGGTATGTGCTCTCTATGCGTGAGATCCTGTATTGTGAGCACGCGCAGCGGCAGACGAAGATCGTGACGTCGACGCGGGTCGTAACGTGTTCGGAAAAGCTCAACGAGATTTATCAGCGGTTGGATCCGGCGCAGTTCGTTCAGACGCACTGCAGTTTCCTGGTCAATCTTCGCTATGTGAAGGAGCTGCGGCGAACCGGCATCGTGCTGAAAACCGGGGCCTGTATTCCTCTCAGCCGTGCCAATCGCGCCGGCGTGCAGCAGGCGCTTGCGGAATATCTTTCGCACGCCGAACTAGGCGATCGGCCGCCCCTGTCGGCCGCTGCGCGATAAAACGATAATCAATATGCACTTCGGCCCCTCCCGATTTGGGAGAGACCGAGGTGCATTTTTATGCCGCGATCAATTTGTGATTCATCACGGGAACGATTCGGAAACACCTGGCTGCTTTTTGTTGACAAAGCGTTTACAAGATGTGGCGTTGCCGCAGAGGCCGATGACCAATGATGATGAAAAAGTGGATAAAAATGCAGATGCGCCCACAAAAAGACGGGCGCGTGGTAACATTTACTATAAATTATTGTGAAAAACGTATTTTTTATCGTTTTATTAAGAAGGTATTTTGCCCATTTGAGAACGGGCGGAGAAGCGCCGCAGGGGGGCGGATGCATGGCAAGAATCAGCGTCAAAAGTTATGAACCGGAATTTTCGGTGCGTGTGAGGCTGCAGTGGCGGGAACGTTTTCAGGATGACCAGTGCAGACTTCTGCGCGATCATTATTCGGAAGGCGTCATGCGCCTGAGTGACGTCTCGGGCAGGACGGCGACGTTTACCGCGCCGGCAGATATGCAGCTGAGTAAATATCTGCGCCTTGGACTCGATCGGACGGCGTTTTTTCAGATTCTGGTTCAGACGGTCAATGTGCTGCGCTGGGTGAACCGGCAGCGCCTCCCGATCGCCAATCTGGAGCTGAATGCGGAGCATGCATTTATCAACCAGCATACACGGGAGCTGTTTTTTCTTTACATTCCAGCAGAATCCGAGGAAGTGAGGGGAAACCTGCGGGCGTTTTTGGAGCAGCTGATCTTTGACTCCAGTTTTCGGACGCGTGCTGAGGCGGATGACAAGCAGGAGCTAGCAAAGCTGCTGGAGAGCAGCGGCAGCATCACGACGCATCTGCTGGAGAAGTATGTGTGCGACTCGTGCCCGGAGGCGGCAGCGCAGATCGCGGCCGGAGAGTCGGCGTCAGGCCCTCGGATTTCCGATTCCAAATCGGAGTATCTTCGCCAGATGAGCCTGCGTCGGGACGCGGAGCGCTGCGATGCCGCGCCGGCCGCGCCGGCCGCGCCGCGTGCGCGCGCCGGTACGGATCTGTACTACAGCCGGAGTGATTCGCTGGCGTCAGAGCCTTTTGGCGCGGAGGACGGCACGACGCTTCTGGACGAGACCGACGGCACCGTTTTGCTCGACGATGCGGAAGAGGATGCCGGCACGATCATGATCGACACCGGCGGCACGGTCGTGCTCGCCCAGGAGGCGCTGGAGCATCCGCGCCTGTATCGCCGGAAAACGGGCGCGGAGATCGTCGTCGACAAGCCGGTTTTCCGCATCGGGAAAGAAGAGGGGTATGTGGATTATCTGATCCCGGACAACCCCGCGGTCAGCCGCAGTCATGCCGATATCATTTCGCGCGACGGAAGCTATTACATCTATGATAACAACTCTACAAACAAGACGTATGTGAACAACATCATGATCCCGGCACTGAAAAATGTGAAGTTAGAGGATGGCTGCCTGATCCGGCTCGCGGATGAGGAATTTGAATTCAAAACGACGGATTCCTGAGTAGAGGAACCTGGGAAATGGGGTACGGAAATGGTTTTCTTGGATGCGGTTGAAACGGATGTTGGCATCGCAAAGACAACGAATCAGGACTCCGCCTGCATCACGGTTGCGCAGACACCGTATGGCCAGATTGCCATGGCGATGATCTGTGACGGCGTGGGCGGCTTGGAAAAGGGCGAGCTGGCCAGCGCGACTGTGATCCGGGCGTTTCTGGACTGGTTTTGCCAGGAGCTGCCCAATCAGATGGCAGATTTTCGGTGGGACGCCGTGCAGACGGCCTGGACGCATCAGATTAAAACGCTCAACCGGACGATCAGCGACTATGGAAAGTTTTACGGATTTTCCCTTGGCACGACCGTGACGGCCATGCTCCTGTTTCAAGATACGTATATGATTGCGCACGTCGGTGATTCCAGGGCGTATGCACTGCAGACGAATATTCTGCAGCTTACGGAGGATCACAGCGTGGTCGGCCGTGAGGTGCGGCGCGGTACGATGACGGCGCAGCAGGCGGAGCGGGATCCGCGGCGCAATGTGCTGCTCCAGTGCGTGGGTGCGTCCAAAACAGTCAGCCCCCAGGTGCTGCAGGGACAGATCCAGGCGGGGACAAATTATCTGCTGTGTTCCGACGGCTTCCGGCATGTCATCTCGCCGGAGGAGCTGCTCGAGCAGCTTGGGCCGGCCGCGGCATGCAGCCCGGAGCAGATGCGCGCAGGGCTGCGGCGGCTGATCAATTTGGCGATGTCCCGCGGGGAAAAGGACAACATTTCGGCTTTGCTGATACGCGCGGAGGGGTGACGACGTGGCAAATTCCATTGAGTCCGTATTCGGCGGAAAATATGAGATCCTGAAAGAGATCGGTCGCGGCGGCATGTCGATCGTCTATCTCGCCATGGATCGGCATTTGAACAAGCAGTGGGCAATCAAAGAGATCAAAAAGAGCGGGACGAGCCAGAAGGGCGTCGTCTATGTCCAGAGCCTCATCACGGAGGCAAACCTGATGAAAAAGCTGGATCATCCGGCCATCCCGCGCATTGTGGATATTATCGAAAATGACGCGGCCATCTATGTGGTCATGGACTATGTGGAAGGCGAGTCGCTGGATAAGGTGCTTGAGAAATTCGGCCCGCAGCCGCAGGAAGTCGTGCTCGACTGGACAAAGCAGCTTGCGGATGCGCTGAACTATCTGCACACGCAAAACCCGCCGATCATCTACCGGGATATGAAGCCGGCGAACGTGATGCTCAAGCCGGACGGCACGGTCAAGCTGATCGACTTTGGCACGGCACGTGAATATAAGGGTACGAGCATTGCCGACACGGTCGTTTTGGGCACGCCGGGCTATGCTGCGCCGGAGCAGTACGGCAAGCGCGAAACGGACGGCCGAACGGATATTTACTGCCTCGGCATGACCATGCACACGCTTCTGACGGGGCAAAACCCCTGCGCGCCGGATTATGAGTATTTTCCGGTTCGGCACTGGAATCCGGAGATCCATGAGGGCATTGAGCGCGTGATCGAAAACTGCGTGCGCCCGGATCCCGAGGATCGCTTCCAAAACTGCACGGAGCTGCTGTATGCGCTGGAAAACTATGAGCAGGACACGGTCGCGTATAAAAACGCGCAGAAGAAAAAAGTGCGCCTGTTTATCGTTGCAGCGGCGCTGAGTATGGCCATGTTTCTTGCCAGCCTGGGCAGTTTTCTGGCGGCGCAGGCCGTGAAAAAGGGCGACTATGAGGCGCACATCAATGTCAGCACAGCGGCTGCGCTGGATACCAGAGTGGCCGAGTATACCGAGGCCGCGCACCTGGATCCAAGACGTCTGGAGGCATATGACAAACTGCTGGACGCCTATCAGGACAACGGAACATTTGACCGGGAGGTAAGCGGCGTCCTGTCAGGGCTGTTTGGAAAGTACTCCGGAGCGAAGGACACGGCAGAATATGTGGAGCTTTGTTACCGCATTGGCTTTATGTACTTCAACTTCTATACCGAGGACGGAAATGCGAGTTTCCAGGCAAGAGTCGTCAAGTCGGCCGGTTATTTCGAGCAGGTGCACGACATTTTGAAAGCGCACCCGGACATTTCCTTTGACAAGGCTGAGGCGGCGGAGAGCTACTATACGATCACGAGCTTTTATAAGGCCAATAACGGTATGCAGCTCGCCAAGGCGCACAGTGCGCAGGAGCTTGCACAGCTGCTCGATGCATTTTCCGATTGCCTGGATTCACTCGAGAACTACGATGAGCGCCAGGATGAATCGGCGCAGGCGGTCAAGCTGGATCAGTATATGCACATCGCCGAGCAGGTTAACGAGCTGCGCAATGAGTTTGCATCCGCCGGTACGGCTGAGAAGGATGTGCTTGCGCTGTTGACGAAGATCTCTGCGAGCGAGTCGAAGATCCAGCTCGCGAGCCTGGCCGCGCAGCGGGAGAAGGCATTGGCGGACTGCACGGCGTTTCGGGATAACGTAAACCGTGCCTATCAGGACTAACGGGGAGGGCGGCAGATGACATCCACATTACAAACAGTTTCGCTGGTCACGCTCTGCCTGGGTGCCGCGTTCCTGATCGCGGCCGCGGTGATTTTCTTCAAATTGAAGATCTGGGTCGTGATCGCCGATTTGAGCGGCAAGACGGCACAGCAGTCGATCGCGCGTCTGCGCAGTCAGAGCGGTCAGGCGGCGCCGCGCAAGCGGCACTACTCCTATGTGGCCAACAGCAGCGTGATCCGACGCAATAAGGGCACAGAAAATCTCCAGAGGAAGAAGACGGAGACGCTGAAGCGCAAAGCGGATGAAACCGAAAAGCTGCACTCGACGGAGGCCACGCTCCCGCTCAGCAAAACGGCGGCGGACGCGGACGGCACAATGATTTTGGATCATCCGGAATCAGACGGTACGATGCCGCTGGATCAGGAAGACTTGAAGGGCACAATGCCGCTGGACGCGGCGACGGATATTCTGACCGACGCGGCGGAGGGGCCGGCGGCTACGGATCCCGGGGCGACGGTCGTGATCGTGCCGGAACCGGCGCCGGTCGTGCAGCGGGAGGACTTTGTCATTCTGGAACAGACCGTCCTCCTGCACACGGAGGAAGTGATTCCGCAGCAGAGCGAGTTTCGCACATAATTTTGCAAGCAAAAGAAATTTTACATACGAAGGAGAGACACTATGAAAAAGAGGGTTTATACAAGAATCCTGATCGTTGCGCTCGTCTGCACGATGCTGCTGGGTCTCGTCGGTTTTGCGCCGATGGTGGAGACCGCTGCGGCCTCGGCAGGAGAGCAGAAGGTGGCTGCGGCCGCCAATGACGGTGGGACCTCCGGCGAGGTCAAAGACCAGCCGGAGCAAGAGCAGCCGACGCCGACGCCGGCACCGACGCAGGAGCCGGAACCGGAGCCGACGGACGATCCGCAGCCGGGCATGTGCAAGGTCACGATCGAGCAGCCGGATGGCGGCGAGATCACCTGCACGGGGCTTCCGAAAGACGGTCAGGTCAAGGCCGGCACGGAGCTGACGTTCACGGTCAGCGAGGATGAAACCGCTGTTTCGTCCACGTTCCGGAAGGCCGCTGTCAATGGCAAAGTCGTGGAAGACGTCAAAGGCGGCAAGTTTTCTGTTGTCGTTGAGGAGAATATCACAGTGACGGCGGAGTTCTTTGGCATTCAGTCGGTCACGGTGTCGGACGCAGACAAGTGGACGCAGAGCAAGACCGTCACAGTCAAGACCATCGGCAGCGTCGACAGCATGACGTACCAGACGACGGACGGCGAGGCCGTGCCCTTTGACAGAAGTTTTGAAGTCAAGGACGAGATCGGCGAGAAGCCGGTCAAGTATACGATCACGGTCAACGGCGGCGGCCAGACGGCCGAGACAACGGTTGAGGTCAGCAAGATCGACTCGACATGCCCCCGTGTGACAGCGATTACAGAGGAAATAAAAAACAAGAGAAACAGGGTTGTTGGATATAAATGTACCGTAACCGTGAAAGACGCTGGTTCCGGTGTAAACAAGAACAGCTTTCTGATTTGTGAAAAGAAACTAATTAAAGATACGGAGTATACGCTCAACGACTTCAAGGGGAATGCGATTGATCAGGAAGACGGTTCGGTTGTTTTCACGTTTTCCTACAAAAACAACCGCAATTATTACTTTAAGATTTCCGATAATGCCGGCAACCAATATAAAGGCGATAACGTGGCCGATACTATTGCGCCGAAGATTCTCGGTTATGGTATGGAGCCTGGCAGCGATGCTTCTGATGCCGCTCAAGCGGCGGAAGTCTGGTGGGCAGGTAATGGCGCAATCCTGACTGTCCGTGCGCAGGACGATAGCGACATTCAGTTTTTTGCGCTCAATGAAGCCACGCCCGTGGAGTGCGGAAAGGATCAGGATGACGAGCACGGCGAGTACGAATGGGCTAAGTTTCGGATCACAAAGAGTGGCGAGTATACGGTGCGCGTCGCTGATAAAAGTGGAAACACAGCCGAGGAAACGATTACCGTCAAGTACGACCCGAATGCTCCGGTAATCAAGAGCGCCAACTATAAGGTCGGCCCGGAAGATGGAAACTGGCTCAAGCAAATTTTGAGCGACATTACTGGAGGCAAACTGTTTAACGAAACGTTCCAGATCGCATTTAATATCAATGACGACAAAGATGACGAGAAAGACGATATTTATGCCAGCGGCATCGATAAGGTGTACTACTGTCGGGTGGAAGAAAAGGATGACAACGCACCTGGTGATGAGGACTGGATTTTGATTGAAAATGCCAGCGATGGCAAAGCGACAGTGCAAATCCCCAAAGATTTTACCGGCCGCATTAAGCTGCGCGTCTGTGACCGTGCGGGCAATGAGAATTATGCAGAGGTTGGGTTTGATGCAGAACAGGCGGGATCCAGTGGCGAGCTGATTACGAACGAGGCGACTTACCGCGGCACGGGTGACATGATCGTCATGGCAAAGACCGGCGACGGGGAGAGCTCGGAACCCTATAAGAAGGTGGAGAAGGACGGAAAGCCCAAAGTCGTGCGCTCTGTGGACTTCGAGATCTACACGACGGCACCGGCGCTGAAGAAGAAAGAGGAAACCCAAACCCCAGATGACAGCGGTGTTGTGAAGACGACAACAAAGACGTATGCGTACGGTAAGAGCACTGTGACAGCCCAATACAACGGCGAAGATTTGGACCTGAAGACCAACCTGAGCGAAAGCGGCCGGTATGTATACACCACAGGCCTCGGAAAAGACGGACAAGTGTATTTTGACGGGAACGTCGTGTTCACGGCAGAATATACAATCGTAGAAACGACGGACGTGACAGTAAACGACACTAAAACAAGCAGCACTAAGGAAAACACGATAACGCAGACGGTTTCCGTCCCGGTGCGCGTGCAGAACTATCTGGATGCTCCGAAGTTCACGCTTGGCGGTGAGCCGAACGAAGACGGCTGGTTCAATGCCAACGGCAACTCCCTTAGTTCTGTGAACATCACGACGACAAACAGCATGGTGCCCGTAGATACCACCTACACGATTCAGTATTGGAAAAACGGTCAGAGCGAGAGCGACGCTACGGAGGTTTTCAAGGGTACCATTACCGCAAGCGCGGAAGATATTGCAGCAGATGGAACGGCGATCAAACAAGCCGAATTCTTTGATGGCGAGCAGGCGCTGTTCCAGATCAAGAAGTACAACAAGTCGGGCTTCTACAAAATCACCGCGGAGAGCCATGACAACATCCAAAACAAAACGCCTGAAATTAGCACTGTCTTCCAGTATGACCCGGATTCTGCGGACATTCGCGTCAGTTTTGAGCAGGAAAAGGTGTACGGAGACGACGCAAACAAGTATTTCGACATTCTCCGCACGGCAGAAATCAAGGTGCTGGATGGTGCGTTTACCGGAAATGAGAATGAGGTCGAAAAGATAGCAGTCAAATTCGACTACAAGGGTGCAGACCCGCAGCAGGTTGGCGAGTGGGAATTCCACAAATATGACGACATGCCGGGCGGTTACTGGATCGTTCAATACACTTATGGTGTTAATTCCGGAGATGCCCGAGACGGTGACGACTATAAGATGACCGTGGACGTGACGGACAACGCCGGAAATACATCCCGCACGGATGAAAACGGATGGTATTACATTAACAACAGTAAGGATCCGGAAAAGCTGGATGGACAGGAATTGGCGAGCAGTCACTACACTGGCCATGCCGGCAACGACTTCACCATCGACCAGACCAAGCCGGTCGTGAGCGTACGCTTTGACAACAACAACGTGCGCAACGGCAAGTACTTCAGCGCCGGCCGCACCGCGACCATCACGGTGACGGAGCACAACTTCTCCACTGAAAACGTGGAGATGACTGCCAACAATGCGACGGTCGGCGGCAGTGCCAGTGAGGGCTGGAGCCAGAACGGCGACGTCTGGACGAAGACCGTCACCTTCGATCCGCAGGATGCGGTCTGCGAGTTCAGCATTTCCGTGACGGATCTTGCCGGCAACACCTGCACGAATGACGAGGTGAACTACGGCGACAGCGCCGCACACGGCGAATTTGTGATCGACCAGGTCAATCCCACGCTGAACATCACCGGCACGGACGCAAGCCCCTATGCCGATGACTGCGCGCCGGGCTTCACCGCGCACGACACGAACATGAGCGCGGAATACACCATGACGCTCGACCGTACGGTCCGCGCCAGCCGCAACGAGAACGTTTCGGACCGGTTCCTGACCCGCGACAGCGTCTCCGTGACGGGCACCGACATCAACGCGGTGTTCCACACGATCACGCAGGAAGCGGAAAATGACGGCATCTACGTCCTGAATGTGACCGCCACAGACATGGCCGGCAATTCCTCGCAGGCCACCGCGACCTTCACGGTCAACCGCCACGGCTCGTTCTATGTCTTTAACGAGGCCCTCGCCGACGTCGTGAACGCCAAGTATGTGCAGAAGGCGGACGGCAGCTATCAGGTGAAGGAGTACAACGCCAGCCCGCTGGTGGCCGATTCCGTCAAGATCGAGATCTACCGCGACGGTCAGCTTGTGACGACGCTGACGCCGGCGATCGGCGCGGGCGTGATCGGCGCCTCCGGCCTGTATGAGTATACCTACGACCTGCCGGCGGAGCACTTCGCGCAAAACGGTAGATACAGAGTGGCGCTCTCGTCTGTGGACGAGGCAAAGAACGAATCCGACAACACCAAGCTGGATGATGCGCTGCTGGAGTTCACGGTGGACTCCGTGGCACCGGAGATCACGATGATCAAGGGACTGGAAAAGGGCATCGTCAACGCCAAGAGCCTGGACTTCACGGCGTCGGTTATGGACACCTATGGCATCGCCAGCGTTCAGATCCTGGTCGATGGCAAAGTGGTCAAGGAGTATGTGACGCAGGAGGCTTATGACAAGCTGACGGCGGACGGCCGGACGCTGGATCATGAATATGCCGTGCTGACGAGCACGCTGGATTTCAACGCCGAGTGCACGCTGCTTGAGAGCAGCAGCCGCCAGCACGTGGTCATCGTTGTGACCGACATGGCCGGCAACGTGACGCAGACGGACAGCAAGGATTTTGCACCAGCCTACGATTTCCATGACAGTGTGCTCGTTTCGACGAACTTCTGGGCGCGCTACACGCATAACGTCTGGGCGCTGATCGTGACAGGCGTTGTGATTCTGGCAGTCGCCGGCGGCGTCTGGTATGTCACGGCGAAGAAGAAAAAGGAACAGATGGCTGCGTAAAACGACGCGCAGACACGGTTCCTGCACAAATTCCGGAAGGGGCCGAGGCCCCTTCCGGATACACACGGATCGCATTTTGCAGAGCCGCGGCGCACAGCTGTGCAAAGTGCAGTCATTGAGAATGGAGATGCCTTGCATGCAAGAATGGATCGAAGAGGGAAAACTGCAGGAGGTGCACGGCACCCAGAGCCTGTCCTATATACTGGAGGACGACGGCCTGTTTAACCTGAGTGAGTACAAGATCCTGCACAATCAGGATCATGACTTTTTCGTCGATTGCGCAAAGCTGCGCTATAACGGCAAAATCAAGCTGACCTACTTTCTCGACGATTATGTATCGCTCAAGGCGCTTTTACCGACGCTGGAGGCATATACCTTCGTCACGGTGCTGGCCAACCTGCTTGGCAGCATCGTGGAGATTGTCCACAATGGCTATCTGGATGTTGCGGATCTGAATCTTGCGTTTAACCGCATTTATGTGGATCCGGCGTCCCTGACGGTACGGCTGATCTATGTGCCGCTCAACGGCGAGCGCACCTCCGGCACCGTTCTGCTCACCGCGCCGGTGACGGATCGCTTCCGGTCGGAGCTGCGCAAGCTGATCCAGAGCGCGCCCGGACTGTCCGGCGGCAGATTGCGTCCAATCTGCGACTGGCTGGATGACAAAACGCTCAGCCTGGAAGAGATATATAAAAACGTGCGCACCATGTCCCCGGGTGGCGCATCCGGCGGCGGGGATAGTCCCGCCGGACGCGGCGGACGCACCCGGCGGAGAGTCACGCTGACTGCGCTGAATGCGCCGGAAGCCCTGACAGTGGAGATCAACAAACCGGAGTTCCGGCTCGGGCGAAGCAAAACGGAAACGGACTGCTGCCTGCTGTTCAACGCTGCGATTGGCAGGGTGCATTGCAGGATCTTCAATAGCAACGGCGTGGTTGCCGTGGAGGATGCGGACAGCAAAAATGGGACGTTTGTCAACAAGGTGCGGCTCAAGCCGCACGAGCGGAAAACGCTGCACGACCGGGATGTTCTTCGACTGGCGAACAGCGACTTTTCCGTACGGATCGAGGATATCAGATAGTATGAGCAAGATGAGAATCATCCTTGCCGATACCGAAAAGCAGGTCGTATCGGCGCTGGAGACCAAGTTCCTGTATGAGCTGCGGGATGACGTAGATCTGGAGGTCATCACGGATACCGCGTTCTTTTCCGCGTTTTTTTCCAAGCCGCAGACTGCGGACATTCTTGTGTGTGGGGAAGAGCTGTTCACGCAGGACATCAAAAAGCACAGCATCAAAAAACTGTTCCTGCTCTGCGAGCAGGCGGGCACCGGCGGGACGGAGGATCTGTCCGTTGAGCGTGTTTTGAAATATTCCAGCCCACAGGCCGTTATGGATCAGGTTTTGCGCGGGCACGGCACGCAGAAGAAACGGGAGCCGGTCGTTATACTCGTATATTCCGCCGCCGGCGGCGTAGGAAAAACGACGGTCGCGCTGGGCATTTGTGCGAATCTTGCCAAGAGCTATAAGCGTGTGCTGTATCTCAATGCCGAGCGGATCCATACATTTCAGAGCTGCTTGCAGGAGCAGCAGACACTCTCAAACCAGGCCGTGGCCGACATTGCCGGTGCCGGGGATCATCCGTTTGCAAAAATGCGCCCACTGCTGAGAAACGAAGGGTTTGATTACCTGCCGCCGTTTCCGGTTGCGCTCGCGTCCGCGGGACTTTCATTTCGCCTCTTTGCAGCGCTCGCGTCCGCGGCAAAACGCTCTGGGGAGTATGACTATGTGGTCGTGGACACGGATACGGTTTTTGATGGGGACAAGGCAAGCCTCATTACGCAGGCGGATCGTGTGCTCATGGTGCTCCGCCAGACGAAGCGGGATGTATTTGCGATGAATATGCTGGTGCGGAATATGAGCTGCAGTGACGCGACAAAGTATTTCTTTGTCTGCAACGACTTCGACAAGGACGCGGACAATGCACTGCTGTCGCAGGAGAAGGAACCGAAGTTCTATGTCAGCGAATATCTTCCGCACATTGACCACGTGCAGGATTTGACGGTCGGAGAGCTGGGAACCCGGTCGGATATGCAGAAAGTGGCGTTTCTGGTGATGTGAAAAGAGGGAAACGATGGATAACAAAGCGGTTGTTGTTTTTAAGATCATGAAGCGAAAAAAAGAATATGATCTGGAGATTCCATTGGACATTTCAGCCAACGATCTGGTTGCTGCGCTCAACACGGCTTTCGATCTGGGCATTGATACGGGGGACATCAAAAACTGCTATTTTCAGGCGGAGCGGCCGATCGCTCTGCTCAAGGGCAACAAAAGCCTGGCGGAGTTTGGCGTTCGCAATGGCACGATCATTTATTTTACCAGATGAGGAGGTGCGCGCGTGGAGTATGGATACATTCTGAAGCTGTCGAGCAAGAACCTGTATAAGGAGATCCAGCTGTCGCCCGCCGAGACGCATATGAAGATCGGCATGGATGTCGACTGCGACGTTCGTCTGTACAAAGAGAATTTTTTTGAAAAGTTCGACTTGACCTTTACCAAAACGGGCAGCGTCTGGAATGTGTGCTGCTCAGACAATGTGTATATTTACGCCGGTGACGTCCGCAAGCTCGTGACAAAGGAGCTGCGGCATGGCGACGTTTTCTACGTGAAATACCAAAACGCGGACATGGAGGTGTTCCGCGCAGAGTTTCTGTTCGATTTTGACAATGAGAACAAGCGCTACGATTATGCGATCGACATTTCCCACGCGGAGATGATCACGATCGGCGGCGGCCGTGACTGCAATATCGTGCTCAACGGTGACTATACCAAACGGGATATGCTCGTTTTGCAGCGGCGTGGGCAGGATCTGCAGGTTCGCGAGCTTCATGCTCAGTGCGGCGCGTACATCAACGGTAAGAAGATCACCTCGCACGAATTAATCCGCGACGGGGACTTCCTGTCGATCGCCGATATCAGTTTTTATTACCGGTCGGGCGTCCTGTATACGGAGTCGGGCGGCAAGGTGCTCGTGCGCGAGCCGCTCACGGCCGGACAGGTCAACACCCAATCGCACTATCCGAAGTTTCATCGCAGCACGCGCATCAAGCAAAAGCTTGATGATGAAAAGATTGAGGTGCTCGACCCGCCGGCAAAGCCGCAGGAGCCGAAAACCAATCTGATCACGCGCCTGCTGCCGTCGCTGAGTATGCTGATCATTGCGGGCGTCATGGCGTTTATCGGCGGCCCGACCATGCTGATCTTCAGCGGCATTTCCGGCGTCATGTCGATCGTGACGGCGGTCATCGGTCTGCGGGATACGAAGAAGGATTTTAAGGCAAAGTCACAGGAGCGGATCGAAAAATACAACAAGTATATCGACAACAAACGCACGGAGATCGAGCAATCGCGCGCACAAGAGCACGATGTGCTTGAGGATATCTACATTTCACAGGCGGAAGAACGTGCGCGTTTCCGGGATTTTTCGGACGAGCTGTTCGACCGTGTTCCTGAGGATGAGGATTATCTGGTCGTGCGCCTCGGCACCGGCGACGTTGCTGCCAAGCAGGAAATCAACTACAAAAAGCAGGAGCGCTTGGAGCTGGAGGATGATCTGCAGCTGATGCCGGAGCAGATAAGTGAGGAGTACAAGTACGTGCACGATGCGCCGATCGTCTGCGATCTCAAGACGGTGAACGCGATCGGTGTGATTGGCACGGAAGCGGATCGCTTCTGTATGATGAAAAATCTGGTGGTCGATCTGTGTGCGCGCCACTATCACACGGATGTGAAGATGATCTTCGTGGCCGAAAGCGAGCACAAGGATCGTATCTGGTGGCTGCGATTCCTGCCGCACGTGGCAAACGACATGCTGGGAAGCCGAAACATCGTCTGTAACGATGAGAGCAAGAGCCTGATCTTTGACTACCTGTATAAGGAGCTGTCCGCACGCAAGCAGGCGAAGCGGTATGACTACAACATTGTCGTCTTCTTTTATGATGAATACGGCTTTAAGAGCCACCCGATCTCCAAGTTCGTGGACTCTGCCAAGGATATCGGCGTCACATTCGTGTTTTTCGGAGAAGAAAAAGCAGACATTCCACAGGGATGCGGCTATCTTGTGCGGGTCAGTGGCGACGAAGGCACGCTGATCCCGACGGATGACGGCAATGAGGCGAGTGCATTTCGCTGTGTGACGATGCCGGACGACGCGGCCAAGAGCATGGTCGCGCTCTTGGCGCCGGTGTATACGGAAGAGCTCTCACTCGAGAGCACACTGACGAAAAACATCTCGCTCTTTGAGCTGCTGCATATCATCGCGGCGGATGACCTGGATCTGGGGAGGCGCTGGAGCACCTCGCAGGTGTTCAAGAGCATGGCGGCGCCGGTCGGCGTGTCCAGAGGCGGCGTGATCCAGCTCGACCTGCATGACAAGGCACACGGCCCGCACGGCCTGGTCGCGGGTACGACCGGCTCCGGTAAATCTGAGATCCTGCAGACCTACATTCTGTCGATGGCGACGCTGTTCTCCCCGAAAGAGGTCGGCTTTGTGATCATCGACTTCAAGGGCGGCGGTATGGCCAACCAGTTTAAGGACCTGCCGCATATGATGGGTGCGATCACGAATATCGACGGAAAGGAGATCGCCCGCTCCCTGAAGTCGATCAAGGCTGAGCTGCAAAAGCGGCAGCGCCTGTTTGCGGATGCGGACGTCAACCACATCGACAAGTATATTCAGAAATACAGAAGCGGCGAGGTCGTCGAGGCGTTGCCGCACCTGATCATCATCGTGGACGAATTTGCCGAGCTCAAGGCTGAGCAGCCGGAGTTTATGAAAGAACTCATTTCGGCTGCGCGTATCGGCCGAAGCTTAGGTGTGCATTTGATCCTTGCGACACAAAAGCCTTCCGGTCAGGTGAATGAGCAGATCTGGAGCAACTCGCGCTTCAAGCTTTGCCTGAAGGTTCAGAGTCAGGAGGACAGTAACGAGGTGCTCAAGTCCCCGCTCGCCGCGGAGATCAAGGAGCCGGGCCGCGCCTATCTGCAGGTTGGCAACAACGAGATCTTCGAGCTGTTCCAGTCCGCCTACAGCGGGGCACCGGAAAAGGCGGTGGACAGCAATGTCAAGAGCTTTTCGATCTGCAGTCTCGCCCCGTCCGGCAAGCGCATTCAGATCTACTCGCAGAAAAAGCGCCGCAGCGACGACGGTGAGCGCACGCAGCTGACGGCAATCGTGGACTATGTGCATGATTATTGTCAGACGCAGCATATTGAGAAGCTGCCGGATATTTGCCTGCCGCCGCTGCCGGAACGCGTTGATTTTCCGGAGAAGCTCACGCGCGCGGCTGCATCCGACATCGTTGCGGACATCGGTATCTATGACGACCCGGATCATCAGCTGCAGGACGTTTACCGTGTGGATCTGTCCGCGCAGAACCTGATGATTATCGGCTCTGCCCAGTCCGGCAAGACCAACATCCTAAGCGTGATCATTCGCAATCTGGCGCAGAAGTATTCGCCGGAGGAGGTCAACATCTACATCATTGACTTCGCTTCCATGGCGATGAAGGTTTTTGAGCCGCTGGCGCAGGTCGGCGGTGTGGTCACATCCTCCGAGGATGAGAAACTGAAGAACCTGTTTAAGCTCTTGTTCGAGGAGGTCGCTGCACGCAAGCAGAAGATGATGGAGAAGGGGCTGAGCTCTTTTTCCGCCTATCGCGAGGCCGGATTGACGGACCTGCCGCAGATCGTCTTGCTGATCGACAACCTGACCGCGCTTAAGGAATTGTATTTCAAGGATGATGATGAGCTGCTCGAGCTGTGCAGAGAAGGGCTGTCCGTCGGCATCAGCGTCGTGGTCGCAAATGCGCAGACTACAGGCATTGGTTATAAATATTTGTCCAACTTTGCAGCGCGCATAGCGCTCTTCTGCAATGACAGCGGGGAATACAGCTCACTGTTTGACCACTGCCGCGAGCGTGTTGACGATATCCACGGCCGTTGTCTGGTCGAACTGGACAAGACGCATTTGGAGTGCCAGAGTTATCTGGCGTTTACCGGGGAGCGCGAGATCGACCGCGTCGATGCTGTGCGCGTCTTTGCCACGCAGATCCGGCAGCAGTATCCGCGCAGCCGCGCAAAGCGGATCCCGTTGATCCCGGAGGTGCTCAACAGCGCCTATATCAAGGAAAACTACGGAAGCGATATGCGCGATCGCTTTGCGATGGTGCTCGGGTTGGATTACGGCAGTGTCAGCCCGCTCACGGTTGAGCTCAACGGTCTTGGCGTTCTGGCCATTTCGGGCCGCGAAGGTACCGGTATGCACAATTTCATCCGCTACTATATTGACATGATGAACGCCGTTTACCCGGGCAAGAATGAGGTCTACATCATGGATGGTATCGGCAAACGGCTGGCGGCGCTGGAGGGCGCGGCAAATGTCGTTGCCTACGACTTCATGGCGGCCAGAGCCGCGGAGATGATCCAGACGGTGGAGCAGCGCGCGCAGCAGCGTTATGATGCGCTGGCGAGCGGTGTGACCGAATCGATCGCGGACGAGCCGTTCCTCACACTGGTCATCGACAGTCCCGATGCGCTTGAGGCCATCAGCAGTGACACGCAGGCGGCAAACGCGTATAAGAATCTGACCGGAAAGTATAAGAGCATGCATGTATTGGTGCTGGTCTGCAGCTATGAAAACACGAACATCTCCTACTCGGCGCCGGAGATCGTGAAGAAGGTCAAGGATGCGCGCCAGTTCCTGTTCTTTGACGATGTGGCAAATATGAAGATATTCGACCTGCCGCTTGCCATCCTGCGCAATTTCAAGAAACCGATCGACAAGGGCGACTGCTATTACATTCGTGATAACGAATGCCGCAAGATCAAAACGCCTCGCTGTGCTCGATAATGGCGTACAGCGGCTGTAAATGAGAAGATTGAAAAAAGGAGGGACGCTTGTGGATGTCATGGAGCTGGATGCAGAGATCCAACGAGTGCAGCGGGAACTGAATCGGACGATTCGCCAGCGGCGCGATGACTTGAAAGCGCAGGAGCATCTGACGCGGGTCGCAGAGTACGGTTGCAAGCAGGCATAAGCGGTCTGCATCCGGATATACCCGTTTTACGGTTATATATAAGTACAAAATTATTAGGAGGAAAAAGCAATGTCTAACCAGATCAGAATGACTCCCGATGCAATGCGGGAACGCGCAAATCAGTACCGCAACGAGGCAGAAACCGTTCACGGTGTGATCTCTAAGATGGATTCTCTGCTGCAGCAGCTGCAGTCTGAGTGGGAGGGCTCGGCGAGCGAGTCTTATGCTGCACGCTACAACGAGCTTAAGCCCGGCTTCATGAAGGCGGAAGAACTCATTCGTGAGATCGCTTCGGCGCTGGATGCCAGTGCGCGGATCGTCGAAGAGACCGACAAAAACATTGCTGATCAGTTCAGAGCGTAAGTATGTTTGTCTGCCTGCTGCCTCTCCCGGGGGCAGCAGGCAGGACATCCTGACGTTGCAGCTGTTTTGAGAATTGTCTTGCAACGACTGGAGCGCCAGAGTGAAGGGACTGCAGGCATATACGGAATAAGCGCGTTGAAAATTGAATGAAGCAAAGAATGCTGATTATAAAATAGCGGGGTGAAAACAATGGATGTTATGCCGACAATCGATGGGCTGAAAATTGCCCATGACATCTTGAGGCAAGAAATCGCTTCCTATGAAGAGCGGTTGCTTGGCCTGTCGAAAATGATTGAGGATCTCGAAAAGAGTTATGATGGCATCGGAGAAGAAGACCGGAAAAATGAAGCCGCCATGTTCGAGACGCAGGAGTATATGATGCGCAAGAAGGCCCAGTTTCTGCATTCTGAAGTGCTCATGCGCGCGATAGATGAGATTGTAGATAGCACGAAAGCGGTCATGAAGAATCAAGAAGCCGATGTGGCTGAGATCAAAGGGGTTTGCAGGCGTGAATATCTGGATCGCTGCGCGGAAAAAGAAGAACTGAGCTCTGTTATTTGGCGCAAGAAAGAGGAAGCGCAAAATCTTGCCGAGCAGATAAAAGCGTTTGCTGCGGAGGTGATAGAATGAGTAGCTGCAATGCTTTTGAAAGTGGGCTTTGCAAGTGGACGCTATCGGAAGCGACCACCTACGACATGATCGTACACGATGCGGAGTATCTGGATTTTGCGGCTAAATATCACGCAGTCGGAAAGGAAATGGAAAAAATCCTGGAGGATTATCTGAAGACGGTTCGCGGCGTCAGCGATCTCTGCGAGGGCGAGTTTTCGGATAGCATGAAGGTGTTCAGTGATGTTGTGGAGCAGATCCTTAAAGATGGCGCCGGAGAGACCTTGCGAGGACTCAATAATGCGATGTCGGTATATATCGGCGCGCTGGATGATGCAGATGGAAACTGGAATTGAGGTTGACTATGGGAAAGAGCGTTCAAATTACGATCACGAATCTGGAAGATGCGAAAACTCGTCTGGATAAGAATGTGAAAGATCTCGACGCGCTGCTCGTCCGGGTGAAAAAACTCCCGTTTTATGCCGATTCGAAGTCTACGGGAATTAGTGCGCGTCAGATGCAAGCCATCACGCAAACCCAAATGGTGAGTATGGTGCGCGAGATGAAAAATCTCGTGATGAAGACGTCCGAGTTGCTGGATGATGCCAAAAAAAAGTATGCGTTTATGGATAATTCAATTGCGAAGGAGCTGAAGAATAAATGAAGCGTAAAATTCGCGACTATTCCGCGGCGACGATTGAGGCGTTCATGAAGTATATCGATACGTACTATGATGATACAAGCGGCAAGATCCGGAGCGGCTGGGAAAAATTTAAGCACTGGCTTGGCCTGTATCCAAAGGATCAGGATAAAATTAACGGGAATGTGGAAAAGTACATACGGTCGCTTGAAGACAACAAAAGTGTAACGATAAATAGGATCGGCCGCACGTGGGAAGCGGTTGCCAATGCTGAGAAAGAGTATTCGGCTGGCTTTCAAAAGATAAGCGGCATGTGTGAAAGTTATGCGAGCGCAGTGAAAAAAGCGGCTGATATCATAAACATTTCGTCGTTTTCCAATCCTATTTCAATTGGTGGGTTGCTCAACAAATGCGCGGATGAGTATATGAATCTCATTGAGACAAAAGTCAAACAAATCCTGGAGAAACCTGTGGAGGATTTGACGGATGAAGATATTGAGATCCTTGCCTATGTCGCGCTGAACACAACGAATCAGGAACTCAAAGAGCAGATCCTCAATGCGTTTTATACGGATACGACCGACCAACACATCACCTATGTCGGGGATTCGCCGGAGTATCAGCCGTTCCACTATTATGATCGTAATCAGGAGAAGTGGGATAAATTCATTATGTGCGAAAACGCATATTATGATGTCAGCTATAACAGATACTTAAATGGCGAGCTTGATGATGCGACATTCAACAGCATCATCAAAAACCATATGGCAGTTCGGCATCTGGACGCGGAAGGAGCGATGCTGTTTTCGGACGGAGAAGAAGGCACTGCTGTTACAATTGGGGACTTCGGAGAGATATCTTATGTTGTCCCCCAAAAAGAGCATGTTAAGCTTTTTGGGCCGAATAGAAGGCCGTGGAATTCAAACTCAGCATATGCAGACCGCTGGGACCCCGATTCACCCTATTACCAGTCCTTGCGTCGAGAGGTGGATGCTCAGATTCCGCGCGATGCCAAACAGCATCTTTCGGAAATAGATATACGAAACGGGGCGGACGCACGTGCCGAGATCATGGCGCAAAAGGATGATGCGCTGTATACGCCTGTGTCGGCGGATACGGTCGGCATGGGAGAAACAGGGGTCAAAATAGTGGGAAAGGTTCTGGATCATTTCCTGCCCGGAACGGGTGAAGTTCTTGATGCGCTGAACAAATATGCTTATAAACCGGCAAAAAAAGCGGGCAAAACTATAATTGCTGCAGATGAATATTTCGCTTCTGGAGGCGAGCTGACGCCACACGTCAAAACGGCATACGGATGGTATGTGGATGTGTTTGAGGTAAAATGTATAACGGTTGACGGCGGCTTTGTTCTGATGCCTACCAAAGATACGTATAAGAGGATCAATGAGAACCTGCAGGAGCTGGAGGCGCTGAAGCAAAAGAAGGTAAAGCAGGGAGTAACGGAAGCGGAAGAATATAAGATAGCGCAATACGACATGTTGATGGATGGAAAACCGGAGGGCATCGAAGGTGAAGAAGTTGCGAAATGGTTCTTTGAGAAGTCCTGTGCGCATCCGGAAAATTTGTACGAATGTCGCGAAATTTTTAGTTTTAATTAAGATCGGGGCGCGTTGCGTACAGTCAACGTGGTCATGCGCCCACTTTAATATGACCTGTCCGTGCGCAGCCGGCTGTTCATAAATTCAGGTTTTGACAGATTGTATCATGTGTGTATCGGGTATTCAAGTGATCAACAGATAAAATAATGCTCCGCACCGCGCATCCGACCGGAAAACCATATTTTGAGGATTTGTCATCTCCTGCACTTGCACCCTTTGCTTGACATTGCTGCAGCTGTTTGCTTCGCTGCTAAAGCGACTCGCTCGCAAAAACAGCAAAAGAAAAGAGAAGAAGAAAGAAATGAAACTCGTCAAAGCGTACAATAGCGTCAGCCTCGTGCTGCGCATTGTCATCGGCATGGTCATCGGCGCGGCACTCGCCCTGCTGATCCCCAACGCCGCCGTGACCGCGCCCGGCATCGGCATCCTCGGCACCCTGTTCGTCGGCGCCCTGAAGGCAATCGCCCCGCTGCTGGTCTTTGTCCTCATCATCAGCGCCCTGGCCCAGTCCAAGGAGAAGCTGGGCAAGCAGTTCGGCACCGTCATCGTGCTCTACCTCGTGTCCACGTTCCTCGCGGCCGTCATTGCCGTCATCGCGAGCTACCTGTTCCCCGTGACCATCACGCTGACCGAGGCCGCCTCCGACAGCGCGCCCGAGAGCTTTGCCGCCATCTTCACCGGCCTGCTCAACAACATTGTCTCCAACCCCATCGGGAATGATATCGCATGGTGATTTGACTGCGATTACGTGTGCGCTTTCGGATTTGAAAAAGGCCGACGTGACTGTGACGGACGAAAATGTTGTGTCTTTTTCGAAGAACATCAGCAATTATTTTGGTCCAACTACGGCCGAGATCCGGACATACTGCGAAAGCAGTGTTGCATCATTGATAACGACCGATTTTGATAACTATCGCGCAACTGTAAAAGCGGCAAAGTCTTATTTCGATTCTTACTCCCAAGATTATACCGAATCCCAGAAGGATATCGATAAATACAAGAAGACGTTTGACCAGATACTTAGTCTCTACCAAAAGTACGGAGCAGAAAAATGGGCTGAGCATGCGCAAGAAGCACAGATCACCATACAAAAAGAAGACGTTGAGCGGTTTAATCGCATTGTTAGCAAAACGGAAAAACTCAGCAAATATTCTGATGATTATATGGATATATGGCTTCCGATGTTTTGCGATATGTCGGCCAGCAAAGAGATGTTTGCACGCTTCAAGGCAAACTGCGATCTGGATAGGCCCGGTGTACAAAAGGCACTCGAGCGTGTGGAAGAACTATATAACCAGAGCGAGGAGGCCTACATATCAGAAACACTGGAAACGCTGACGAAACAGATAAAGGATTGGGCGACGAAAAAAACCGCGCAGACTCTTGTGGAAGTTTATGCGGATGTCTATGCAAGCTTTGGCGGTACGATAGCTTCGGGAGTCGCGCGAAAGATCGGGAATGGTATCATTGAAAAGGCGTTTGCGGAGGCACCGGCGGTGCAACTTTTGGATTGGGTCGAAGCGACGAACAACAGTTTTAACAATGCGGTGATGAAACTGAACGGTGCCGACCCGGCGTCGGATGGATATCAGGAATTGATCCAAGATGTCCGTCAGCAGTTTGAGACGGCAAAAGAAGCGCAGTTGTCTTTTTATTCAAAGCTTGCAAAGAATGCGTCTCGAAAGGAGAAAGAGCACTTCAAAAAGATTGAAGACAGCATCCGGTCGATGTCTTTGCTGGATGTGGCTCCCGGTGAAATCTATGGCTACGAAGACGAGAGATACTTTTTGATAGACTATATCATGGACGGAGATGTCACATTAGAATGAATAGTGCTCTGTTCGCCGAAACAGCGCTGCCCGTGCAGCAGGCGCGCGGCGCGTATGCGCGCCCGGCCGATGGCGAGCAGACACGCAGAAATCAAATAGGAATCGCAGCCCGCCCGCAGGGACACGAGTTCCTGCGGGCGCATTTGTATAGCGAAAACCACTCGCTAGGCGAGTGGTTCCAAAGAAGCCTTGTGGCGGTGATGAAGACAAAAAGCTCCTTTTGCTTTAGAATGAGCGTGCGGTCTGCCAACTGCACGAAAAAAGCAAAAGGAGGTCATTACATGAATGACATGAATAGTTTATCGCATACGAGTTGGAATTGCAAATATCACATAGTATTTGCACCAAAATATCGCAGGAAAGTGTTTTACGGAGAAAAGCGGCGGGAAACCGGAGAAACTTTGCGAACGTTATGCATGTGGAAGAAGGTCAAGATAGTAGAAGCAGAAGTCTGTGTAGACCATGTGCATATGCTGTTGGAAATCCCACCGAAGGTGTCCGTGTCCAGTTCCATGGGATACTTGAAAGAGCAGTCTGATGATATACGAGAAATACCCGGAACTGAAATACAAGCATAGAAATAGGAAATTCTGGTGCGGAGGATATTACGTGGATACCGTGGGAAAGAATGCAAAGAAAATAGAAGAATACATCAAACACCAATTGGACGAAGATAAGGCCGGAGAACAACGGACGAAGGGAAATTTCTAAGCCCGTTCACGGGCTGCAAGTAGCAGAACTCTCGCGGCTGGCAGATCATACTTGCACGACGCGACGTGCAGACTAGTAACAGAGGGCTTTGCCCGTCTATGAAAAGCCGCCGGTTTGGCCGGCAGTTTATTATTCGCGATTGCCGATTCATTGTATAAATTATGCAGAAGTCCCAGATGGTCAACTCCCGTTGGACTACCGCATTTCATGTGGTTTGCTAATCTATGGGTATTGGATATATAACGAGCGGAGTGGCGTTGCTTGCGCCTGAACAGGAGGAAAGTCAAGCAAGTACAACATAAACCTCGCGAGGTTTTTTCCCAACCGAGACATTTGCGCGGGCGGTCGTTCAAGAGCTCGACAATCACGTCCAGCTGCGTTTGTGCCAGGGCGCGGAAATGCCCGGAAACGTATCGCACTAAATCACCCGGTAGATTGCCAATGTGCTCGGTATCTGGCCAGGATGCTGGCGCGGCCGGGGGCATGCGCGATGCTCGGCAGCCCGGCCAGACTGCGCACAATGACCGGGGAGCTCAGCCTCAATCAGGGCTGTCGACGCGCACAGTGCGCGCTGACGCGCCTCTAGCCAGATCTTGACCCAGCTGCGCCTGCAGTGCACGGGGCAGAGCAAGCAACGCTTATGTGTACGTTGAGGATTTCGTACGGCGTATTTGCGCGCACAGTCGCGGATCTGCACATCCGACATGGTCGTGTCAATCACAGTGGGAGTATAGCTGGCATCCAGGAGCACACAGGGTGCTTCGCTGTAGATCTCCCGGGCGGCGGCCTTGGTGTTGACAATGGTCAGCACGAATTGTTGTGAAAATGATGTCACCGTCCCGGCGCTCGGTTAGGCACCAGTAGGCTTGCTGCTCATCATCCGCTGGCAGGACGACATTGGCGTGCTGCTCTAGGATCGCAGAATAATCGTTCAGAGCGGCGCGGATGTCTACGGCGTTCTTCGAAGATCGTGTTGTGGGGGATAATGTAGAAAAATGCGGCGCTGACCATGCACAGCGGCGTAGCGCAGCGTATAGCGCGGGTTGGCGTAAGTTTTGCTGCCACCGGTAGGGATGGAAAGCGTGACGATGCCGGGGATGGTCGCTGCAGCTGCCAGGCAGATGTCCGAAATCTCGGAACGGATGCAGTTGATGTGGCCGTCTCCGTTCAAATGCGTGCATCGGAAGGGCTCGAATGCTGTAAACAGCCGCTTTCAGCCCGAGCAGTTGGGGCAGATTGTGCGCAGAGTAAACACACTCTCCGGCAGTGCATATCCAATGGCTGCGGCAGACCGTCCGACGTGCGAACGTGTGCGATCATGGAATACCTCCTGATTTTCGATTATCTGACATTATTATACAGAAAGTGCTTGCCATGCACAAGTGCGTTTTTGCTGTTTTCGGCGGCACAAAGAAAATTTCCAGTTTTCCCTGTCAGCGTCTTGACATTCCGGGCTGGATGTGCTACTTTTTTGCTGACCAGATGGTAAATGAAAATCTGAGTACATATTGATTCGATCAAGGGGAGGAAATACCATGACTCAGTCCGCAAAAGACGAAGCGAAATTCCTGGATACCCGCCTCGACGACGAGACCGCCGCCGTACTGGAAAAGTGGAACCTGGCCATCCTCGGCGCAGCCCTGCTGCACGATGCCGACCACATCCGCCAGGCCATCCGCTGGCACTATAAGATCCCGATGCAGCTCTGGATCATCAACCTGGCCGTGTACGTTCTGCCCACCGTTGGCGAGTTTCTGCTGAAAAACAAGCGCACGTCCTCGTTCCTGACCGTCGCCGCCAACGGCATCGTTACGAGCACGGCGTTTTTGAAGGTGCACCTGTTCAAGCCCACGACGGACATCTGGGGCGCCTGGAACTACAACTACTTCAAGCTCGCCAAGGGCGTGTGGCACGAGGGTCAGTTCATCAAGGGCATCGACTGGATCGACTGGGCGCTGCTGCTCGACCTGCCCGCCGTGGCCATTCCGGCGTGCATGACGGCGATCAAAAAGCGCAAGGAATTCAAGCAGAACCTGCTGGAAGCGGGCGAAGAGGCCTGATTATTGAGGGGAGCGCCGGCTGTGCGCTCCCCTTTTGACTTGGGGGCGAAGCAAATGAAAGACATCTCGCTGAGAATCCTGGACATGGAGTGCGCCGCGTGCGTGGCGCGGCTGGACCGTGCGCTCGAGAAGCTGCCGGGCGTGCAGCGCGCGGCGGTGAACTACACCGCCGCGTCGGCGCTCATCACCTACGACGAGGGCGTGACCGACCTCGCCGCGATCGCGGCGAGGGTCCGGCGCGCGGGCTTTCGCGTGCCGGTCGAGGAGCAGGACCTGCTCCCTGCGGAAGCGGACGCGGAAACGGCCGCCGCCGCGGCGGACGCGCTGCGCGCAGTGTTCGGCGTCAAGGACGCCGCGGTGCAGGCGGACGGCACGCTCACGGCGTACCTCTGGCCCATCGGCGTGGACGGGCGCGACCTCGCCGCCGCCTGCGCGGACGCGGGCTGCGCCGTCACGCTCGGCGAGCTGCGCGGCGGCGACGCGGATCAGGAGCTCGAAAAGCGCATGGACCTGTTCAAAACGCTCGTGACCTCGGCCTGCTGCACGGCGCCGCTCATGCTCGAGATGCACCCGAAGCTGCAGTTTCTGGACGGGACGGCGCTGCAGTTCGGCCCCGGGCGGTATTTTTACAAAAGCGCATGGCGCGGCCTGCGCAACCGCACGTTCGGCATGGACTTTCTCGTCTCGCTCTCGTCCACGCTCATCTATCTCTACAGCGCTTACGTGACGTTCACGCCGCGCACGAGCTACAAGCTCTACTTTGCGTCCGACGGGGTGCTGCTCTCGCTCATCCTCTTCGGCAAGTATATGGAGCAGGTCGCGGCCGGGGAGGCCAACTCCGCCATCCGCAAGCTCATGCACCTGCAGCCGCGCACGGCCATGGTGCAGCGCGGGGACACGTTTGTCGAGCTGCCGGTCGACCAGATCGCGGAGCACGACCGGGTGCGCATCCGTCCCGGCGAGCGCGTGCCGGTCGACGGGACGGTCGTCAGCGGCCAGTGCGCGGTCGACGAGTCCATGCTCACCGGCGAGAGCATGCCGGTGGACAAGGCACCCGGCGACAAGGTCATCGGCGGCAGCCTCAACCGCTCCGGCTCGGCCATCGTCTCGGCCGAGGCGCTGGGCAAGGCGTCCGTGCTCGAGCAGATCATCCAGATCGTGCGCCAGGCCCAGTGCGAGAAAGCGCCCGTGCAGCGCTTTGCCGACAAGGTCGCGCGCTGGTTCGTGCCGGGCGTCATCGGCGCGGCGGCGCTGACGTTCCTCGTCTGGTACCGGCGCGTTGCGCCGCGCAATCTCGAGCGCGCGCTGCTCACCTGCTGCGACGTGCTGTCGGTCGCGTGCCCGTGTGCGCTCGGCCTCGCCACGCCGACGGGGCTCATGGTCGGCTCCGGCCGCGCGGCGGAGCACGGCATCCTCTTCAAGAGCGGCGCGGAGCTTGAAAACGCTTACAAGGCCGACTGTGTCGTCTTTGACAAGACCGGCACGCTCACGAACGGCGCGCCCGCGCTCACGGACGTCTGTCCGTGCGATGCCGTGCAGCCGGAGACGCTCGTGCGGCTCGCCGCCGCGCTCGAGCAGTGCTCGGATCACCCGCTGGCGCGCGCCGTCACGGCGTATGCACAGCAGTCCGACGCGCCGCTGCCGCAGGCGGAGGACTTTTCCTACGCGCTCGGCCGCGGCGTGCGCGGCACGGTCGCGGGCGCGGCCGTCGTCTGTGGCAGCCGGACGTGGCTCCATGAGCTGGGCATCGACACGGCCCCGCTCGCCGCGCTGCCGGACCTGCGCGCGCAGGGCAAGACGGAGTTGTGCGTCGCGCGCGACGGCGTTGTGCTCGGCACGCTCGGCATCGCCGACACGCGCAAGACCGAGGCGGCCGCCGTCGTCGCGCAGCTGCGCGCGGCGGGCAAGGAGGTCTGGATGATGACAGGCGACCACGCCCGCACGGCCGAGGCCATTGCGGCCGAGGTCGGCATCGATCACGTGCTCTCCGAGGTGCGGCCGGACGAGAAGGCCGCCGCCATCGAGCGCCTGCGCGCGCAGGGCAAGACGGTCTGCATGGTCGGCGACGGCATCAACGACACGCCGGCGCTCGCCGTGGCGGACTGCGCGGTCGCCATGGGCGGCGGGTCGGACATCGCCATCGAGTCGGCGGGCATCCTGCTGCCGTCCGGCAACCTTGAGAAGCTGTCGGAGCTGTTTGACATCTCGCGCGCGACCATCCGCACCATCCGCCAGAACCTGACGTGGGCGCTGTTTTATAACCTCGTCAGCATCCCGATCGCGGCGCTCGGCGTGCTGCACCCGTCCATCTGCGCCACGGGCATGTCGGCCAGCTCGATCGGCGTGCTCATGCATTCACTGCGGCTCAAGGACAGCAACAAAAAGGAGAGACGTTTCCCATGGAAGAAAAAGTCCTGACGACGTATGTTCGCGGCATTTACTGCCGCCAGTGCCCGGAATGGATCGTGGACGACCTGCTGCACACGCGCGGCGTGCTCGATGCGGCGGTATCGTTCTGGCGCGCGGAGCTGACCGTGCGCTATGACCCGCAGATCGTCACCGAGACGGAGCTGCGCCGCGTGCTCGCGGACTGCGGCTACCCCGCCTGTGAAAAAGGCGCGCCGGGGTCCAACCCGCTGCGCAACGCGCTCAAAAGCGCCCTCGGCCGCAGGCCGGAGGGGTGAAGGGAACATAGAAGATAAAAAACCGGTGTGGCACTGTGCGGTCACATCGGTTTTTGTGTTTGTATTGAATGATCGTCTGCCGCCGAAAGATAAAGCTCTTCTGCTTCCAACAAGGCGGCAGTGAGTGCGTGGGCAAACGGACGGGCACGCGGGATATGTTCGAGCGGCTCTATTACATCGTCGATTGTGCCGCAGAGTATGGCATACATTTTTTCAAAATTCTGCATTGTGTCCTCTTTTCTAAAAACTGACCAGTATCGCGGACAATTCTTTCTGCCAGCATAGCATAAAATAAAAGCACTTGCAACCAATATTGGTCAGAAAAATGCTGTGCGGTGGTGAGAAGATGGAGCAGAAATTACGGCGGGACCGCAATCTTGGCGACAACCTGCGCCGTCTGCGCAACGCCAGCGGCCTCTCGCAGGAGAAGCTGTGCGCCGAGCTGCAGCGCCGCGGCTGCGACATCGGCCGCACGACCTATGCCAAATACGAGGCGGGTGAGCTCAATGTCCGCGTGAGCGTGCTGCTCACGCTCAAACGGCTCTACGGCTGTCCGTATGATGCCTTCTTCGCGGGGCTGGATACGGCGGACGACGCCGAAGCCTGACAATAAAGATCCACCCCGGAAGCGATTCGCTTCCGGGGTGGATTTTCACGTTACAGATAGAATTTCGGCTCCTTGCGCCCGGCGCAGTATTTTTTCACCGTAGCGGCCGCGGCCAGCCGCAGCGGCAGCGGCACGCTGCGCGCCGACTGCGGGCAGATCTGGAAGCAGCGCAGACAGGAGATGCACTTGGCCTTGTCCACCTTCTGCGGTGCGTCCTTCGGGATGGCGCCGGCGGGGCAGTTGTCCGCGCACAGGCCGCAGCGGATGCAGCGCAGGCCGCCGGTCGGTTTGAGCGGCAGGCCGTTGTAGGCGCGGTAGTTCGGGTTGCCGGGCACGGTGATCCCGGCCGGGGCGTCGGCGGCGATGCGGGATGCGAGCTGCGTGCAGAATTCTGCGATCTTTGCGCGGTCGGACGCGTCCGGCCGGCCGGCGGCGATGTCCGTTTTGACCGAGTGCGGCGCGATGACCTCTGCCGCCGCCACGACGCGAAAGCCCAGTGGGGCGAGCGTGTCGCGCATTTCGAGCAGGGCGTCGTCCACGGCGCGGTTGCCGAACACGGCTACGAGTACAGCCGGGGTGTCCGTCCCGCGCAGGGCGCGCACGCGCTCAAGACACGGCCCGGGTACGCGGCCGCCGTAGACCGGGAAGAACACGAGCAGACAGTCGTCGGCAGAAAACGTTTTTGCCTCGGCGCGCACGGTGATGTCGGTGCAGGCATCGGCGGCGTTCAGATTTTCCGCGAAGAGCCCGGCGACACGCTGTGTGCCGCCCGTGGGGCTGAAGAAATACAGGTGCAGGTTGCGCGGATGCATAGCATGGCCTCCCAATTTCAGATTGCCTATATTGTAACGAAAACCGGCTGGGATTGCAATGCTTTGGAGGCACAATGGGCGGGAATTGTGCCGGTTTGTGCAGGCCGCCGAATGGCGCGGCCGGCCACCGGCCGGGGCGGCCTCTGCCGGTTAGTCGTTCGACCGGCCCCGGTGCGCGTAGTCGGCGTCAATGCGCCGCTTCCAGTCCTGATTCAGCGGCCGGCTGCTGCGGACGGCGCTGATCGCCTCGCCGATGACGTCATAGTTGAGCGCGGTGCCGGCGCTGTCACAGCAATAGTTGGCGGCGCGGCTCGCGTCGATGCCGAACGCGTCCGCTGTCTCTACGGCGTCGATATTCGCGCCGAGGAACAGAAACTCCCAGCCGTATTTTGCCTTTTCCTTTTCAATCATCTGCCGGACGTGCGCAATGCTGTAGCGGCGGCTGGCGTTTTCCATTCCGTCGGTCGTGATGACAAACAGCGTGTGCTCCGGCACGTCCTCCGGCCGCGCGTATTTGTGGATGTTGGCGATGTGGTGGATCGTGCCGCCGATGGCGTCGAGCAGCGCCGTGCAGCCGCGCACGGTGTAGTCGTCGGCCGTCAGCGGGCGAACGTCCTGCACGTTCACACGGTCGTGAATGACCCTGCTCGTACTGTCAAACAGCACGGTCGAGACAAGCGCCGTGCCGTCCGCCTTTTTCTGCTTTTCGATCATGGCGTTGAAGCCGCCGATCGTATCTGACTCCAGCCCCGCCATGGAACCGCTGCGGTCGAGGAGAAAGACGATCTCTGTCAGGTCCTTTTTCATGTTCCGGTCCTCCTAAAATCAAATATGACTGCCCGGTTTTCACCTTGCAGTCATATTTTAGCGCCGGTTCGGGCCGGAGTGGTCGCCTGGCAGGCGACATTGTTCACATACCGAGGAGGGGCTGGTCAAATGCGAACAGCGCCTCGTTGATCTCAAACACGTTGTAGTTGCCGCGCTCGACGAAAAACTCCACGATGATGTCAAACTTGCTCGCGTGCGACAGCGCGAAGCCCGCCCTGGCGAGCATGTCCCGCATTTCCGCCAGCGGCAGCTCGAGCGCGAGCGCAAACGCGATCACCGTCGGCTTCGACGGCCGATAGTTTTTGTCCGAGCGGATCTTGGAAAAGAGCTTGCGGTCGATGTTTGCTTTCTTATAGCACTGCGCGTCGGTCATGCCGCGCTCGTCGATCTTCCGCAGCAGCATCTCCGAAAAGCTCTCGTCGAGCTGGTCCAGCGCGTTTGCGAGCAGTGCGGTATCCGCCGCCATATCCGGGGCCGGTTTGCACTCCGGCGCTCGCTCCGGCATCGGTGCGCGCGGCACGCCGCGGCCAACGCCGGCCCGGCGGCGCGGAAAATGGCGCCGCTGACGCCGCCGTCTCCGAGCAGCGTCGGGTCGGCGGCGCTGACGATGGCGTCCACGTTCATTTTGGTGATGTCATTTCGCACGATCTGCAGCGGCATGGCGGCCCCGCCTTTCTTTCCTTTTGCCTGTAACCACATGGTAGCACATCCGCGGCGCGTCTGCAACGCCCGGCTTGCCCGCCGGCGCACCGCGTGCTATACTGGCGGCAGCAACACCGGAAGGGGGCGGCTGCCATGCGCGAATCCGCAACGAAAAAAGTGCTCGCCGAGAGTCTCAAGGAGCTCATGCTCCGGCGCGACTTCACGGACATCACCGTGACCGACCTCTGCGCGGCCGCAGAGATCAACCGCCGCACGTTCTACCGGCACTTTACGGACAAGTATCAGCTTGTGACGTGGATCTACGACAAGGGCTTTCAAAAGGCGATCGGCGACGATGAGCCGGGCCTGTTCGATCTCTTCGGGCGCGTGTGCACGTATCTGTACGCCGACCGCGCGTTTTACGCCCGCGCGCTCACGTTCACGGGGCAGAATTCATTCCACGACTTCCTCTGCGCCCGGCTGCGGCCGTATCTGCAGGCGGATTTCTCCGACCTCTTCCCCGATCCGCAGACCGAGGCGTTCATGTTCGGAAAGATGTCGGACGTGGTTATGGACATCATTCAAAACTGGCTCAGCCGGCCGGACTGCCCGCCGCCGGAGGTGTTTGCCCCATGGGCGCTGCACCTGTGGAAGGACATCATGGGGCGGTGGAAGGAGCTCGGCGATGCGTGGGAGCACACATTGGACCACAAAAATGCGTAAGTGAGGCAAAAAGCCACGAAACTGCGGTTCCGTGGCTTTCCTTGTGGCGCAATTTGTTCTATGCTGAACACACCCCCTCATTTGGAAGCGCGCGATCCCAGAGGTTTTGTTTCGATCTTTCATGGTACCTCTTCCTCCGTTGCGCGACGGCGGCTGCGCGCTTCCGACTTGTCCTTTTGGCAGAGCATGCCTTCCTTTGATATCGGACGCCCCGGACTGCACTTGTAGTCCGGGGCGTCTGTGGTTTTTGGGGGGACGGGCACGAGAGAACAGTTCCGCTGAGGCGTGGGAATTTCAACCCGCGCGCCCCGTGTGGGGCGCGGCGGGGTCAGCGCAGGGCGTCCGGCAGGACGGTCTCTGTGCCGGACAGGATCCAGTTGTGCTTATCGCGTGCGTTCTGATTGTCGATCCGGTACCATTTGCCGGGGAAGTACTGGTTGCCGTTGTTCTTGGACGTGTCCCACTGATAGGACACGAAGGCGTAAAACGGGCGGTCATACTTGGCGTCCGCGTTGATGGCGTTACCGGTGAAGGGGTTCGTCGGGTTGTCGATCACGCCGGCCGTCGCCAGCGTCGGCACATCGGCCGTGGTCATGAATTCGTCCGAGAACGAGAAGCCCTTGGCGTTGAAGTCCTTGACCATCAGCAGGGGGAAGAAGAACTCCGTATCGGTGCCGTCGTCGAGGATGTAGTCCGGATCGTTGCACAGGTTGCGTCCGTGGTCGGCGACGAGAATGATGCGCGTGTTGTCATAGACGCCGTTTTTGCGCATGTAGTCAAACCACTTGCCGAGCTGCATCAGCGAGGCCATATTGGAGTCGTAGTGCGCGAACTGGTCGTCCTCCTCCATGACGATCGACTTGCCGTCGACGGTGAAGCGGTCCGCATGCTTGCTGTCATACTCCGTGTTGTCCACGGTGCCGGAGACGGAATAGTCCGGCGCCTGCAGCAGCACGGGGGAGTGCGTGGTGTCGTTGGTCATGAACAGGAACGTGTTGTCCCCGCTCTTGGTGGTCTGCGTGATCGTCGGGAGATGGGTCAGTGCATGGTAGCCCTTGAGGAACGTGGCGTCCATGCCGGTGGCGGTGTGGGGGCTGGTGATCGTCTGCTCGACGAAATTTTCCTCCTCCGTCTGCACGGTGCTGCGGTTGTAATTGCCGTTGTCGTAGAGGATGGACTGCACGGTGACGGGGCACGCCTTCATGAGACTGTAGCCGAAGAAGTTGCGCATGTTCGCGCTGATCCAGTTCTTCGGGATCATGTCCGATTCGAAGGCGCCGAAGGTGATATAGCGATGGATGTCCGGATAATCGGAAAAGACGGACAGGTCGGGCACCCACTGATAGTTGGCGTAGATGGGGTCAAAGACCGTGACGTCGAAGCCGTTCTGGTCGAAGAGGACTGGCATCATCTTGAGCGCCTCGTTGTGCTTGTCGACGAGTTTTTCATCCTTGCGCAGGTTGATCTGATCGATCGTGTACTCGTACCCGCCCATGAGCGCGGGGGTGCCGAAGTTGGTGTAGGCTCCGGTGGAGACAACATTCGTATAGGCGGTGAAGCCGTCGAACTGTGCCTGCAGCTCCGGCTTTTCATTGAAGATATACGGCAGGAACGCGCCCACGGCGCGGTCGAGCATGAGCACGATGACGTTTTGTCCGGTCTTGCTCATGGTGTATTCCGGCACACCGCCGCTCTCTTCCATCGTCTGGCGGATGCTCTTGATCTGCGAGTGGATGCTGCCGATATTGATCGGCAGCATGATGGCAATGGCCAGAACGAACGCGATCGCTGCCTTGAATACATGCTTGCTCCACCGCCGATAGACCAGATACATGACGGCGGCGACGGCTGCGGCCGCGAGCAGATTGCCCCAGAGCTCGGCCGGCGCAAACTGCATGCCGCCATCAAAGCTGAGCGTGGACGAGAGCACGCCGAGGCGCTTGCCGAAGAACATGAAGTCCACGATGGCGACGCCGACGAGCATCCACAAAACCTTCTCAAAGGCGACCTTGCCCTTGGGGCTTGCCAGCCAGTAGAAGATGCCGAACCAGATGACGAACGTGCCGACGGCGAGGCACAGGCTGTTGACGATGAACCAGACCGGGCTGTAGTACATCTGCACGTTCACGAATTCCTGCGCGGACGACGAGATGACGGACGCCGGGATATACCCGCCGATGAACAGCGCCAGGAACGCGGCGCAGCCGAAGAAGATCTTTGCGTTCGGCTTGGCAGCGGGCTTTTCGGCGGCGGGCTTTTTCCGGCGGATGAGCTCCAGTATCAGGGGCAGCAGCAGCGCCGCGCCCAGGAGCAGCAGCGTGGCCTTGACGACCGGCCGCGCGGAGAAGGAATAGCGCACGAGACCGAGCACCAGCAGCGCCGCACCGGCGGCAGCGGCCAGGATCTTGAGCACCCGTCCCGGATGCTTGAGCTTATAAAAGACGGTCTTGATGAGGGAGAAGATGTTGTTGAGCGTCCAGTAAAACACCAGGCCGGCGGGGGATGTGTACAGGAAGAAGAGGAAGAACACCGCCATCGCGTACAGCTGGATCTTGGTCTTGGGCGTCGAGCCCTTCGTGAAGATGATGCATGAGACGAGGTTGACCGCCGTCATGATGATGGGCAGGAGGTTGATGTGTACCCCGGCGATGGCAATCAGCCCGTCGGCGGCGCCGAGGTCGGCGATCGGCCCGAAGGACACGCCCTGAAGGAGCTCCAGCCCGGACAGGAACCGGTAGGCGGAGATGAAAAACGGGATCTCCAGAAACAGCGACACCGCACTGCGCAGAACGTAGGTGGGCTTGTAGTGGTTCTGGCGGTAGTAGGTCTGCAGGATCATCATTTTCTCGTCGCCGCGGAACGTCTTTTTGATGTGCGTCACGCCGCGGTGCAGGCGGGCCTCCATGTCGCGCTCCTCTTCCTGCAGCGCGTCGGCCCGCATATAGAGCGGCAGCACCAGAAAGTTCATGACCAGGCTCAGCACAATGATGGACAGGCCGGGGTTGCCGATCACGCGGTTGGCGTTGACATAGATGACCTCAAACAAAAGCTGCAGCGGCTGAAACAGCAGCGAATCCAGTATCTGAAAAAATGTCACGGTTCTTTCTCCTCATGTGTCGCGGCGGCGGTGAGCTCGCGCACCTTCTGCTCGAGATAGTCTGCGGCGCGCACGGCGCCCTCGCCCGGGTAGACCCAGGTCTGCGCGCGGGCCGCGTCGCGCCCCTGTGCGTATTTCGGGTCGGTCAGGCACTGCTGCACCATGTCGCCGAGCGTGTCGAAGTTGTCCTCCGTGAGCTGCTGGCCGATCTGCGGCAGGATCTCGAACGTCCAGTACGGCGTGTCGAGCCACCAGCAGTCATAGGGGCTCTTGTCAAACTTCGTGTCTGCGTAGATGACGGGCTTGTCGAACACCAGCGTGAAGTCGAAGATCACGCCCGAGAAATCGGAGACGAGGATGTCCGCGCGCCGGAGCACGTCAAAGTTGTCGTTGTCGCGGTTCCACTCCAGGTCCTCCGTGTCCGGATAGGCGGCCATGAGCTTGTCGATCATGTCCTTTTCCGACTTGTACGACTGGGGGTGCGGGCGGATGATGACGTGGCAGCCGGCGGCGAGCAGCTTGTCGATGATCTTGCCGCCGTACTTGCTGAAGATCGCGCTCGGACCCCAGGACGGCGCGATGAGTACCGTCGTCTTGTGCGGTGCAACGGGGCCGGAGGTGTCCAGCCGCCGCTTCATCTCGTCCATGTAGGGGATGCCGATCTTCACTGCCTCCTTCGCGGGCAGGCCGCGCAGCGCCTCGAGCGCGCGCAGGTCGCGGATCTGATAGTCGCCGGAGACGAAGATCGTGTCGTAGTAGTCAATGCCGAACATGCGGTAGCCGGCAACCTCGTTGGCCGCGTGCAGGATGTGCACATAGCAGTCCACGCCCGGCGAGCGCTTCCACTGGTAGACGTCCAGCCCCGGCGTGGAGGACAGCAGCACGTTCGCGCGCAGGAAGTTGAGCTTGGCAAAGGCCTTGTTGCCCTCGCCGAGAAACTCCGCGTGCACGTGCGCGTAGGGATTTTGCAGTGCCGGGTCGTCGGGCGACGCCGTCAGATACGCGACGTCCAGCCCGCGCCGGTCCAGTTCGCGGCACACGGGTTCCATTACGTTCCAGTAGCGCTTGTCGTCCACGAAGACGGCCAGCGGATGCTTTTCCTGATCGACGGCGGTCTTTTCCCCGCCGCTGAGCAGAAAGCGCAGCTTGATGATCCAGCCCCGCAGCGCAAAGTTCAGCGCGCCGATGATGCCGATCAAGATGGCAAAGAGCATACTGCCCGTGCCCGGATCAATATACAGTTTCATATTTTCAGTTCTCCTCTGCCCGTAGCATCCACAGCCCGGCGAGCACGCTGCAGGCGGCGCAGATCCCGGGCACGAGCAGCCCGGCGCCGCGAAGGTTATCGGCGGGGAAAAGACCGCCGAAGAGGTTGATGAGCGCATGGATGCCCAGTGCCGGCACGACGGAGCGGTAGTAGGCGACCGTCCCGCACAGGGCGAAGCCCGTGCAGGCGGCGCACACCGCCTGAATGCCGACGGCGCCCGGCGCGCCCCCGATGAGGTTGACGGCGTGGAACACGCCGAACAGTGCGACGTTGAGCCCGGCCGCCGTCAGCGGCCGGAGCCGCCGCGTATGCTCCCAAAGATAGCCGCGGAAGGCCAGCTCCTCCGCCATGCCGCACACGACGTACAGCCCGCAGGCGAAAAACCCGTCCGCGCCGGCGCTGCGGCCGCAGGCGGCCAGCACCAGATCGCCGGCCGGCCAGAGCAGCAGCAACAGCAGCCCCGGCCACCGCTTCCGCCCCCGGCGGCAGGCGCCGAGGCCGTATCTGCGCCGGTAAAGGATCAGCGCCGCCGCGAGAAAGACCGCCAGCCCCGCGAAGGTGACGCTGTGCGGCAGGCCGATCCTGCCGGAAACAAACTCGCCCAGTGCATAGACCAGGGCATATATCAGCACCAGATAGACCATAAAAAGCAAACGCATCCTTTACAGCATTTTTTCATTATATAATGTCGAAATCGGAAACACAAGGGAATCTGCATATGTTTCCGACATAGTTTTTACGTGCACTTGACAAAACGACAAAATAAGTTCACAATATGCATCGTATATCAAAAAAATGAACGCAAGGGAGCCTGACGATCTTGTTGACAAAAAATCAGTTTGCGCTGCTCAGCTACATTGTGGCCCGTCCCGCGGACGAGCCGGCGCTTTCGCAGCGCGCCATCGCGCAGGGCACCGGCAAAGCGCTCGGCACCGTGAACGGGGTGGTCAAGCAGCTGGACGCTATGGGCTATCTCGACGGGGAGAACCGCATCACGGATGCGGGCCGTGCAGCGCTCGCGCCGTACCGGGTGGACAACGCCGTTATCATGGCGGCGGGCATGAGCTCCCGCTTTGCGCCCCTGTCGTATGAAAAGCCGAAGGCCCTGCTGAAGGTGAAGGGCGAGGTGCTCATCGAGCGCGAGATCCGCCAGCTGCAGGCGGCGGGCATCGACGACATCACCATCGTGGTCGGCTATATGAAGGAAAAGCTGTTTTACCTCGAGGACCGCTTCCATGTGAAGATCGTCATCAACGAGGATTATCACCGCTACAACAACCCCTCCACGCTCATGCTGGTCCGCGACCGGCTGAAAAACACCTTCATCTGCTCCTCGGACAACTACTTTGAGCAAAACCCGTTTGAGCCTTATGTGTATCAGGCGTATTACGCGTCGCTCTACAGCGCAGGCAAAACGGACGAGTACTGCATGGTCACGAACCGCAAGGGCCGCATCACAGGCGTGCAGGTCGGCGGGAGCGACGCGTGGTACATGATCGGACACGCCTATTTCGACCGCAGCTTCAGCGAGAAATTTACGCAGATCCTCGAGCGGGAGTATGACAGCCCGGTCACCCGGGCGGGGCTCTGGGAGGATCTGTACGCCCGGCACATCCGCGAGCTGGAGATGTACATCCGCAAGTATCCCGGCGGCATCCATGAGTTCGACTCGCTCGATGAGCTGCGGGCGTTTGACAGCGCCTATGTCACCAATACCGACTCGTATATTTTCGACAACATCTGCGCCGTGCTCCACTGCGCACCGGACAGCATCCACGGCATCATCCCGATCAAGACGGGGCTGACGAACCTGTCGTTCAAGTTCTCGTGCGGCAGCCGGGACTATGTTTACCGGCACCCCGGCGTCGGCACGGAGGCCTACATCGACCGCCCGGCCGAGGCGCGGGCGCTGGAGGCGGCCAAGGCGCTGGGCCTTGACGACACGTTCATCTACATCGACGCGGCCAGGGGCTGGAAGATCTCGCACTATATCGAGGACGCGGCCATCCTGGACTATCATAACGACGAACAGGTCGACACGGCGCTGCGCATGCTGCGCCGCCTGCACACGAGCGGCATGCAGCTCGACGGCCGGTTTGATATCTGGGAGAAGATCAACGGCTTCCTCGACCGGCTGCAGGGGACGGACGTCTCCGACTTTACCGGCATGCAGGAGCTGCACGAGACGATGTGCGCCCTGCACGCGCGCCTGAAGGGCGACGTGGTCCCTCTGTGCGCCTGCCACTGCGACAGCTATAACCCGAACTTCCTGATCGATAAGCAGGGAAAGATGTATCTGATCGACTGGGAATACGCCGGCATGGCTGACCCCGGCTGCGACATTGGCACGTTTATCGCCTGCTCGGACTACACGACCGAGGAGGCGGAGCAGGTGATCGCGCGCTATCTCGGCCACGCACCCACGGGCGCGGAACTGCGCCACTATCTCGGCTATGTGGCCATGGCCTCCTACTTCTGGTTCTTATGGGGGCTGTATCAGGAGGCGTGCGCCAAGCACGTCGGCGAGTATCTCTACATCTGGTATAAATACGCAAAACAATACGCCCAGCTGGCGCTGGAGCGATATGATCAAGAGGAGGCATTTGCTTGAAACAGAAGACACAGGCCCAAGAGGGGGGCATTGAACAGCTGATCTACGAGGAGACCGAGCGGCGGCTGGAGATCATGCAGTCCGATTCCTACGAGTTCCCCAAGAAGATGACCCGGGTCGATTACGGCATCATCATCGCCAGCGTGGCGGCCAGTCTGGTGCTGATCGTGACCTGCATGCTGGGAGGCTGAACCATGACAGACAAAGAAAGCTATATCCGGCAGGAGACCGTCACGGGCGTTGTGCCCATGCTCAAGGGCGACCGGCAGTATTCCTTCTGGGATCTGTTTTTGTCCACGAGCGGCTTTGCTATCGCCACGTGGTGCTATACGCAGGGTGCGTATGTTGCGCAGTATCTCTCTTTTGGCAGAATGCTCATCAACATTTTCTGCTTCAATATCGTCTGGGTGTTCATCGAGTGTCTGCCCGTGATCTTTGCCACGCGCTACGGCATCGATCTGTGGATCTGGCTGCGCTCGGTGCTGGGGCGGCGTGGTGTCGCTCTGCTGTCCACGATCATCAGCGTGGCAAACTTTGGCTGGTATGCAGTTGCGGCGAGCCTGTTTTCCTCGTCGATGATCAACCTTGCGGCGAAGTTCGGCCTCGTGCTCAACGCGGCCGTCTGGAACCCGATATTGGGCTGCCTGTGCGTCGTGCTCGGCACGCTCATCGCACTTGGCGGGCCGAATGTCATCAAGTGGACGAACCGCTTTCTGGTCACGGCGCTGCTGGCGGTCGGTGCGGTCGTCGTCGTGCTGTGCTTCACGGCCGTGCCGCTGCGCGAGATCGTGGCGGTCAAACCGCAGCTGGATGCGGACATGACGCCGCTGCAGGCGTTCATGATCTCGGCCGAGGGCAACGTGGCGTTCGCGTTCTCCTGGTCGACGCAGGCGCTGGTGCTGCCGCGTCTGGCCAAGACCGAGCGCGGCGGCTACTGGGGCACAACGCTGGCCTATGGCGTGGTCGCGCCGTTTTTCGTCGCCGCCGGCGGCGTGATGGCGCTGGCGATGTTCGTGCGCACCGGCGTGTACGAGAGCGACCCCACCAGCATGCTCTCCTACCTCTGCGGCTCCGGCTTCGCGCTGCTGAGCCTGCTGCTGGTCGCGTTTGCGAATGTTGGCACGCAGGGTACCGGCTCCTATGTCAACTGCATGATCGTCAAGAGCGGCATGCCCAAGGTCAGCTATAAGGTGCTGGTGCTCATCGCCATGGTGTATGTCAGCGCGCTGACCGTCTGGGGCGGCGTGGAGGAGCACTTCGGTGCGTTCATCTCCATTGCTGCGTTCATTCAGGCGCCGATCATCGGCATGATCGTTGTGGACTACCTGGTTGTGAAAAAGCGGAAGCTGTCACTCAAGGCGGCCTACTTCATCGAGGGGCACGATGCGTATCAGTTCACCGGCGGGTTCAACCTGGTCGGTCTCGGCTGCGTCATCCTCTCGTGCCTGATCACGATCCTGTTCGTGTACAATCCGCTGACCGGCAGCATTCAGAGCCCGCTGTTTCTTATCTTCACGGGCAGCGGCTTCGATGCCATCTGCGGCGGCCTGCTCTACTGGCTCGCCAGCCTGACTCCACTGAAAAAGTACATGCTCCGCGACCGCGACGATCTGGAGATCGTCTGATCGCGGCCCGACCGATATAAGGATACCCCCCGGTGCAGAACTGTTTTCTGCATCGGGGGGTATTTTGCCGATGGCCGGGCTTTACCGGGCAGGAGCGGCTGCATCCGGTATGCGGCATGGATTTATACGCTTTGCCGTCCGGGGCGGCGTGCTCAATCCATCTCGCTGTAATGATCGTCGAGTACCTTGCTGCACGCCGGCAGGTCAAACGCTTCCAGCGCGCGGAAGATCTCCTCGTGCAGGTGCACGATCTTGTCGAGCGCCCACTCGGAGGACGTGCGCGTGTTCACGGCCTGAATGTGCTGATCGTACAGCGACATGCTCGCCTGAAACAGCGCGGCGAACAGGGGGTGCCGCACTGGTCGATGATGACCTGGTGAAACAGGAAATCCAGCGGTGTGAATGCCTCGCAGCTCGCTGCGGCGCGCATGCGCCCGGCGACGGCGGGCGTTGTCACGATCTGCTCCGTGCTGACCATGGCCATTGCCTTCGTCATGCTGTGCGCCAAGGGCGTCATGTGGGCGACCATGGAGGAGGCCCGCATCCCTCAGGCGATCACCGGCAGAACCATCGCCATCGCGTCCTATATCGGCATCACGCTGCCCGATCTGTGCATCGCGATGATCATGGGCGCGCTGCTCGACAAGCATGCCGACAACGTGGGTCAGGCGTACAGCATCTTCTTCCTCATCCTGCAGGGCCTGTGCGTCGTCGGCGCCATCGCCTGCATACGGCCACGTGCGAAACCGTATGAAAACAGCACGCTTGATTTCCAATTTTATGATAGCGCCCATGAAATTGGGTGTCAAGATAGCAGCACCGAAAAACTGGCAATGCCCGCAAGCGGCACGGCCTGCATAGACTACCGGAATTTGCAGAAAATAGGGTTGCCGAAATGCAAAACAGAGCAAAGGAGTTTTCAGAATATGAAGGCAACCGGAATCGTGCGCCGGATCGACGACCTCGGCCGCGTGGTCATTCCCAAGGAGATCCGCCGCACCATGCGTATCCGCGAGGGCGACCCGCTGGAGATCTACACCGACACCGACGGGCAGGTCATTTTCAAGAAGTATTCCCCGATGGGCGAGCTGTCCGAGTTCGCCGCGCAGATCTGCGATGCGCTGCACAAGACCACCGGCGGCATTGCCGCCGTGTGCGACCGCGACGCCGTCATCGCCGTGGCCGGCGGCGGCAAGCGCGAGCTGCTCGACCGGCGCATCAGCCGCGAGCTCGAAGAGCTCATGAGCACGCGCGGCCAGTACGCGGCCGACAGCTGCACGCTGCCGGTCGTCGACACCGACGAGCGCTACGCCGTCGCCGTCGCCGCGCCCATCCTCTCCGAGGGCGATGTGCTCGGCTGCGTGCTGTTCGTGGCCGGGCACGGCGACGGCCCTGCCGGCGAGACGGAGCGCAAGCTCGCGCAGGCCGTGTCGGGCTTCCTCGGCAAGCAGATGGAGAGCTGAGGGCGCAGTGCAAAAACGCGTCAGGGTGTGTACACGCCCTGACGCGTTTTTGATTCTCCATAAAAAAGGCCTCCGGGCGCCCCCGGAGGCCTTTCGCTGCGGATGCAGCCGTTATGGACACGCGCCCCGTACGCTGCAGACACGCGCCAAGATCACTGTGGCGGGATGAGATATGCCATGCGGCGGAGAACAAAAAGGGTAGATAATCCGTAAAGAGAGATCAGATAAAAAGAGAAAAGAATTGATAAAAGAGATGGGGTAGGTTGCAAAATGGGTTCAAACGATGCGTACGCAGACATCCCGACATCACCAATGATACTAGCAGTTTAGCCCAGCGGCGCCGGAAAGTCAAGAAAAATCACCTGATATTTGAAAATTCAGGGATTGTCAGGAAATTCACGCGCCTGGCAAATTTCTGGCAAGGGAAAACCGTTGAACTCTGCCGGAATGTGATGTACAATGAAAAAGAACAGAGTAAACAAAAGGGGGTACGGTGCATGACCGTATTGGTGACCGGAGGCATGGGCTACATCGGCAGCCACACGTGCGTGGAGCTGCTTGAGCAGGGCATGGATGTCGTCGTGGTGGACAATCTTGTCAACAGCAGCGCGGAGGCGGGCAAACGGGTCGAACAGATCACGGGCCGGCCGCTGAAATTTTATCAGATGGACGTGCGCGACCGCGCCGGACTCGACCGCATTTTTACCGAGCAGAAGATCGACTGCGTCATTCATTTTGCTGGGCTTAAGGCCGTGGGCGAGTCGGTGCAGATGCCGCTGGAATATTACGACAACAACCTCGGCTCGACGATCACGCTCTGCGAGGCGATGCGTGACCACGGCGTCCGGCAGATCATCTTCTCCTCGTCGGCGACGGTGTACTCCGGCGACAACGAGATGCCGCTCTACGAGACGTCCCGCACCGGCAACTGCACGAATCCCTATGGCTGGACGAAGTACGTCTGCGAGCAGATCCTGCGCGACTATGTCGTGGCCGACCCGAGCTGGTCGGTCGTGCTGCTGCGCTACTTCAACCCCATCGGCGCGCATCCGAGCGGCCTCATCGGCGAGGATCCGCGCGGCGTGCCGAACAACCTCATGCCCTACATCTCGCAGACGGCCATCGGCCGGCTGGAGTGCCTGAGCGTTTTCGGCGACGACTATGACACGCCGGACGGCACCGGTGTGCGCGATTATATCCACGTCATGGACCTCGCGCGCGGCCACGTCGCGGCGATCGCCTACATGGCGGAGCATCCGGGCGAGAGCGTCTTCAACCTCGGCACCGGCAAGGGCTACAGCGTGCTCGAGATGGTGCACGCCTTCGAGACGGCCAACCACGTACACGTGCCGTACCGGATCGCGCCGCGCCGCGCGGGCGACCTGCCGACCGTGTACGCCTGCCCGGACAAGAGCGCGCGCATCCTCGGCTGGCACGCGCAGTATTCGCTCGAGGATATGTGCCGCGACAGCTGGAACTGGCAGACGCACAATCCCAACGGCTACGAAACTGCCTGACGGACTGACCGTGCCCGGGCCGGAAACACCGGCCCGGGCAGCGCTGCGCCGCCTGCGGGCGGCGCTTTTTTGCGGCCTGAAGGGGCCGCGCTGTTCACATAATGTGCAACAAAAATCGAATTGCTTATTGACAGCCTGTACTAGATGTTGTACGATATATCCGCTCGCGATACAAAATAAAGCGGTTTTTCACACAAAATGTTGTGTTTTTCGATTATGAGGGGGAGGAAGAGAGAAATGAAGATCATTAAGCGCAACGGCGCCGAGGCGACGTTTGATATCTCCAAGATCATCATGGCCATCACGAAGGCCAACGCCGCCGTCGAAGAGGGCGACCGCATGACGCCGCGGCAGATCCAGCGCATCGCCGAGAGCGTGGAGCTCGCGTGCCAGGAGCTGGGCCGCAGCGCCGCCGTGGAAGAAATTCAGGACATGGTCGAAAAGCAGATCATGGCCCACGGCGCGTTCGAGGTCGCCAAGGCCTACATCACCTACCGCTATACCCGCAGCCTGGTGCGCCGCGCCAACACGACCGACGACCGCATCCTGAGCCTGATCGAGTGCAACAACGAGGAGGCCAAGCAGGAAAACTCCAACAAGAATCCGATCGTCAACAGCACGCAGCGCGACTACATGGCCGGCGAAGTCAGCCGCGACATCACGAACCGCCTCCTGCTGCCGAAGGACATCGTTGAGGCGCACGAGGAGGGCATCATCCACTTCCACGACGCGGATTATTACGCGCAGCACATGCACAACTGCGACCTCGTGAACCTCGAGGACATGCTCGAAAACGGCACCGTCATCACCGGCACGCTCATCGAGCGGCCGCACAGCTTCTCGACCGCGTGCAACATCGCCACCCAGATCATCGCGCAGGTCGCCTCCAACCAGTACGGCGGGCAGTCGATCTCGCTGACGCACCTGGCCCCGTTCGTACAGGTCAGCCGCGAGCGCATCCGCCGCGAGGTCGCGGCCGAGATGCAGGCCATCAACGCTGATCCGGGCGAGGAAAAGCTGGCTGAGCTCGTCGAAAACCGCGTGCGTGAGGAGATCCGCCGCGGCGTGCAGACGATCCAGTATCAGGTCGTCACGCTGCTGACCACGAACGGTCAGGCCCCATTCGTGACGGTGTTCATGTACCTCGGCGAGGCGAAAAACGAGCAGGAGCGCCACGACCTCGCCATGATTATTGAGGAGACGCTGCGCCAGCGCTATCAGGGCGTGAAAAACGAGAAGGGCGTCTGGGTTACGCCGGCGTTCCCGAAGCTCATTTACGTGCTCGAGGAGGACAACATCCACGAGGATGCCCCCTACTGGTACCTCACGGAGCTGGCCGCCCGCTGCACCGCCAAGCGCATGGTGCCGGACTACATCTCCGAGAAGAAGATGCTTGAGCTCAAGGTCGACAAAAACGGCGAGGGCCACTGCTACACCTGCATGGGCTGCCGCAGCTTCCTGACGCCGTATGTGGACGAAAACGGCAAGCCGAAGTACTACGGCCGCTTCAATCAGGGCGTCGTGACCATCAACCTGCCGGACGTGGCGCTGTCCTCCGGCGGCAACATGGAGAAGTTCTGGAAGATCTTTGACGAGCGGCTGGAGCTGTGCCACCGCGCGCTCATGTGCCGCCACGAGCGGCTCAAGGGCACGCTCTCGGACGCCGCGCCCATCCTGTGGCAGTACGGCGCGCTGGCCCGCCTGAAAAAGGGCGAGCCGATCGACAAGCTGCTCTACGGCGGCTATTCGACCATCTCCCTCGGCTACGCGGGGCTGTATGAGTGCGTTAAGTACATGACCGGCAAGTCCCACACCGACCCCTCGGCCACACCGTTCGCGCTCGAGATCATGCAGCACATGAACGACGCCTGCAAGCACTGGAAGCAGATGCACAACATCGACTTCAGCCTCTACGGCACGCCGCTGGAGTCCACGACGTACAAGTTCGCCAAGTGCCTGCAAAAGCGCTTCGGCATCATCCCCGGCGTTACGGACAAGGGCTACATCACCAACAGCTACCACATCCACGTGACGGAAAACATCGACGCGTTCAGCAAGCTGGCCTTCGAGTCGAAGTTCCAGGCGCTCTCGCCCGGCGGCGCGATCAGCTACGTCGAGGTGCCGAACATGCAGAACAACATCCCGGCTGTGCTCGAGGTCATGAAGTTCATCTACGACAACATCATGTATGCCGAGCTCAACACCAAGAGCGACTACTGCCAGGTCTGCGGCTACGACGGCGAGATCGAGATCGTCGAGCGCGACGGCAAGCTCGTCTGGCGCTGCCCGAACTGCGGCAACACGGATCAGGACAAGATGAACGTGGCCCGCCGCACCTGCGGCTACATCGGCACCCAGTTCTGGAACCAGGGCCGCACGCAGGAGATCAAGGAGCGCGTGCTGCACCTGTAACGTGCAAAATCAAAATAACCGGCGGGCGTGTCCATGCGGCGCGCCCGCTCTTACGAGGAATTGCTATTATGTATTATGGGGAGATCAAAACCTGCGACATCGCCAACGGCGTCGGCGTGCGCGTGACGCTGTTCGTCTCCGGCTGCACGAACCACTGCTACAACTGCTTTCAGCCGCAGACGTGGGACTTTCACTACGGCAAGCCGTTTGACGCGGCGGCCGAGCAGGTGATTTTTGCCGAGCTGGAAAAGCCCTTCATCCGCGGCCTGACGCTGCTCGGCGGCGACCCGTTCGAGCCGGAAAACCAGCGCGCGCTTGTGCCGTTTCTGCGCCGGGTGCGCGCACGGTTCCCGGATAAGGACATCTGGGCGTATTCGGGCTTCACGCTCGACAAAGAGCTTACGGTCGACGGCGCGCACCCGCGCTGCGAGGTCACGGACGAGATGCTGTCGCTCATCGACATCCTCGTCGACGGGCGCTACGTCGACGCGCAGCGTAACATCAGCCTGCGCTTCCGCGGCTCGGAAAACCAGCGCATCATCGACATGGACCGCACCCGCGCGGCGGGTCACATCGTACTCTGGGAGGGCATGAACGGATGGAAGTGAAGATTCAGAAGCTGCGCCCCGGCGCCGTGACGCCCCGCCGCGGCAGCGCGGACGCCGCCGGTTACGACCTCTACGCCTGCCCGGCAGACGGACAGAGCGTCACCATCGCACCGCACGCGACGGCCATGATCGGCACGGGCCTCGCGCTCGCCATCCCGGCGGGGTATTTCGGCGGCGTGTTCGCGCGCAGCGGGCTCGCGTCCAAGCAGGGGCTGCGCCCGGCCAACTGCGTCGGCGTGATCGACGCCGATTACCGCGGCGAGTGCACCGTCGCGCTGCACAACGACACGGACACGCCGCGCACCGTCGCGCCCGGCGACCGCATCGCCCAGCTTGTGATCCTGCCGTTCCTGGCGGCGGAGTTTTTGGAGGCGGACGCGCTCGATGCGACCGGCCGCGGCGCGGGCGGCTTCGGCAGCACCGGCCGGTAAAATTGGATCAGAAAAACCGTCCCCGGGAGCAACGCTCCCGGGGACGGTTTCGTTTTGGGCGGTTATCGGTTGGCCGCAAACACGGCTGAGTATTCATTGAGATTTTCGGCCGTATAGCGGCGGGTGTTGTCCTCGCACACGGGCAGCATCTGCTGCGTGAAGGCGGCGCAGCGCTCCCACTCATCGGTCACCTTGTCGCTGTGCGCGGTGGTCAGATCATAGTGCGCGGCGAGGTAATCCGCGAGGTAGGGCGTGAACTTTTCCGCGCCGAAGATGTTCAGGTGCTCAGCGTTGGCAAAGTCGTTCAGCGGATCGAGGCCGATGGCGTCGAGCTGCGTGTCGAAATTCACGAAGTCGTAGCCGTACTCCTGTACGATGGCCGCGAGCTTCAAGAACACGGCGTCGCCGTGTTCGATGACGGTGCGGTGCGGGAAGCGGGCGAAGAGCACGTTTTGGATGCCCAGCTCCCGGGCCGTCTCGCAGAACGTGCGCAGCGACTGCTCGTTGAACGCATCGAGGTCCTGCTGGCGGACGGGGATCTCGTCGCTTTCGAGCAGGTACGCCGAAATGGACAAAAACGGTTTCGTATAGGAATAGCCCGCGGCGCGGGTCTGGCTTTGCATCGAGAGTGACTGACGCACGCCGTCAATGTCTTTCCAGTTCTTGTGGTACTTCAGCAGCGGGAAGTAGTAGGACGACCGCTGACCGTCCGGGATGCACGCCCGGATGGTGTCGACCTTGTTGGCCGACAGCGGGAGCGTGTCGATCCACTTGCGCAGTGCCGCGTGGGAGAGCTCGTCGCGCTCGGCCGCCGTGTACAGAAAGCCGTTGACCTCCACGACGTAGACGCCCGGATTCTGCCGCTTGGCGGCCTCGCGCAGCATGGAGGGGTAGATCGTCCCCTGCGCGGCCGACACGGCCAGCGGATAGCTCGTCAGCCCTGCCTGCTGCCACGCCAGCGGCGCGCAGTAGTCGGTGAACGTTTCGCTCGCGCCGAGGATCATGACGTCGATGGAATCCTTCGGCTCGAGGTAGAAGCTGCGCACATACTGCTGCTCGGTCGCGTTGTTCACGGTCAGCAGCCGTGTGAGCGCGCCATAGATCAGCGCCGCGATGAGCAGGAACGCAATGACGCGGACGATCGTTTTTCGTTTGCTGCGGTTTTGTTTCATAATGACCTCTTTTACGGCCGGGCACGCTCAGCGCCAGGCACGGAATTCCGGAGAAAATTCGTTGAAGCAGGCTTGGGTGCCCGCTGCGGCCTTCTGCTCGCAGGCGGACAGGAGCTTGTCCGTAAAGTCCGCGCAGCGGTCCCACCGGGCGGCTGTGCGGCGGCTGTGCGGCCCGGACAGGTCGTAGTGCGCGGTCAGGTACTGCCCGAACCAGGCAGTGAACTTCTCCATGCCGAACACGTTCATGTGCTCGGCATCACAAAAGTCGTGATACCGGTCGAGCCCGAGGGACTCGGCGTCCGTGTCCAGGTCTAGGAAGGAATAGCCGCAGTCGTTGACGACTGTCGCCATGCGCGGCAGGACGGTCGCGTCATCCACCGTGCCCCGGTGCGGGAAGCGGACGAAGAGCAGATTCTCCACGCCGCACGCCTGGGCGTAGGCGCAGAAGTCACGCAGGGTCTGCTCGTTTTCGGCGCTCATGTCGAGGTATTTCGGCTCCACGTCGTCCGTGCAGATGGTGGTCGAGGCCTCCAGCCCCTTTGTGAGCGAGCAGCCGGCGCGCTGCATCTGCAGGCGCTGCAGCAACGCGCTGCCCCACAGGCCCGGCGAGCGCCAGTTCTTATGGTACTTCTGCAGGCGGAAATAGTACGGCGTGCGCTGGCCGCCCGGCACCAGCTCGCGGATGGTGCTGAGCTTGTTGGCCGACAGCGGGATGTTGTCGATCCATTTGTGCAGGCCGATCTTCGTGTCCTTCTCGTTGAAATCATACAAAAAGGCGTTGACCTCCACGACGACGACCTTCGGCTTTTGGCGGCGCAGGGCCTCGGCGAGCACGGAGCGGTACAGGCATGCCGGCGCGCTCGACACGGACAGCGGATAGCTGGTAAAGCCGCAGGTTTTCCACACGCGCGGCGCGCAGTAGCCGGTGTAGAGCTCGCTCGCGCCGATGAGCACGACATCAAGCGAATTCTTCGGCTCCAGATAAAAGCCGCGGATGTGGCGCTGGTCGGTGGGGTTATTCACGCTCAGCACATCCGTGAGTACGCCATAGAGCAGCGCGGCGACCAGCAGAAAAATGACGGCGCGCAGGGCGCGTTTTTTGGATTTGGGACGAGACTGCATAGGTGACTGCGCTTTCTGTGCCGGAGACGGCACGGTCGGGGATTGGGTCAGCGGTAGGCCTCAAACACCGCCGAGAATTCATTGAGGTTCTGGTTCGTGTTTTCGGCGGCGAGCTCCTTGCACAGCGGCAGCGTCTGTGCCGCAAAATCGGCGCAGCGCTCCCACTCGGCGGTGACGGCCTCGCTGTGCGCACCCGTCAGGTCATAGTGCCCGGTGAGGTACTGTCCGAACCAGGCGGTGAACTTCTCCATGCCGATGGTGTTGAGGTGGTCGGAGTCGATAAAATCCGCGCAGCGGTCGAGCCCGATCGTGTCGAACGCGTCGTGCAGGTCGAGCAGCTCGTAGCCGTATTCGCCCACGACGGCGGCCACATCGGCAAACACGTTCGGGTCGGTCGTCTGCGTGCGGTGCGGCGTGCGCAGAAAGAGCACGTCCGTGCCGATCGACTGCGCCTGCGCGCAGAAATCGCGCAGGTACTGCGCGTTCGCGCCGCTGAGCGTCAGCGGCCGGACGTCTGGCGTAAAGTCTGCGGGCAGGGACTTGCACACCGTCTCCACGCCTTTGGACAGCGAGTAGCCGGTCTTGTCCATTGCGCGCAGGCGCCGCTGCACCGGCAGCCAGGAATCGACCTGGTACCAGTTGGCGTGGTATTTTGCGATGTTGAAGTAAAACGAGCTCTGCAGCTCCGCGGGCACGCAGGTGCGGATGGTCTCGATCCGGTTGCGCGACCAGGGCATATTGTCGATCCACTTGCGGAGGTTGGCCTCGAGCTTTTCCGTGTCCTCGTCATTGATGAAGCCGTCGATGTCCACGACGATGAGCTTCGGGTGCTGGCGGTTCACCGCCTCCGTGAGCAGGGAGCCGTAGAGCCGGGCAGGGATGTTCGACACCGTCAGCGGATAGCTCGTGAAGCCGTAGTCCTGCCACGCAAGCGGGGCGCTGTAGCCCGTGTAGAGCTGGCTCGCGCCGATGAGCACCACGTCGAGGCTGTCCTCCGGTTCGAGGAAGAAGCCGTGTACGTGGCGCATGTCCCACTCGTTGTTCACGATGAAGGCCGGCGAAATGAGCCCGATGCCCAGCACGGCGACGAGCACGAAAATGACCGCGCGCAGCGCCATGCGGGTCTTTGTGATGCGTCTGCCTCCCATGGCTTAAAACTGCATGTACACGAACTCGGACGCCTGCACGCCCGGGCCGTAAACGCCCATGAGCACGACGGCGAAGATGCCACCGAGCAGCACGACCCAGCGCAGGGCGAGACACTTCTCGTCGAGGATCTCGCGGATGGTGCGCTGCGAGCGCTCCTGAATGACGGAGGCGACGAAGATCACGAGCGTGCCGAACGCGAGCACGGCCCAGTCGTACATCGTCAGCGGCAGGGCCTCGAGCACGGTGCCCGGCCGCAGCTGCGACAGGTGCAGGTCGGTCACGGACTTGGCCATCATGCCCATGGCGGCGCGGAAGCCGTCGGCAATGTCAAAGTAATAGCCGATGAGCACGACCACGAACGTGCGCAGCATGGAAAACACCTGATACCATGCGCTCTTGCGCTCGATGTGCAGTCCGGCGACGACCTTGTCCGACACCGGCTGCAGCAGCGTGGACACGAGGATGACCATACCGTTCCAGAAGCCGAAGGCGACGTACTTCCAGCTCGCGCCGTGCCAGATGCCGATGACGAGGAACGTGATGAGCGAGGCCACGGCCGTCGGCAGGACCTTGCCGATGTGGTTGCCGAGGTGCTGCTTGGCGTGGCGGCCCCAGTTGAGGAACGCCTTCGAGATCGACAGCGGGTAAAACAGGTAGTTGCGCAGCCAGTCGCCCAGCGAGATGTGCCAGCGGTGCCAGTACTCGGTGAGCGTGCGCGAGAAGTACGGCCGGCGGAAGTTTTCGCCCATGGTGATGCCGAACATCTGCGCCACGCCGCGCGAAATGTCGATGCCGCCGGAGAAGTCGGCATACAGCTGCAGCGCGTACACGAGCGCGGCCAGCAGCACGTAGGTGCCGGCGTAGTCGGTGTACGCCCCGGCGACGGTGTGGATCATGCCCACGGCGCGGTCGGCGATGACGAGCTTCTTGAAAAAGCCCCACAGGATCAGCTCCGCGCCGTAGCGGATGTTGTCAAAGTTATATTTGTGCGCGTCATAGAGCTGGTGCGCCAGCTGGTCGTACACGCCGATCGGGCCCTGAATGATCTGCGGGAAGAAGGACACGAACAGCGCGAGCTTGCCGACGTTGCGCTCGGCGGGGACCTTCTCGCGATAGACGTCCAGCACATAGCCCATGGACTGGAACGTGTAAAACGAGATGCCCAGCGGCAGCAGCAGCCCGATGTGGCCGAGCGAGACCGTCAGCCCCATGGACGCGAAGAGCGCCTCCATGGACTCGGCAAAGAAGTTATAGTATTTCAGCACGGCAAGGATGCCGAAGTTGAACACCAGGATGCCGATCATGAGTGCCTTGCGGCGGGATTTGCAGCGCTTTTTGTACGCCTTGCGCTCGTCGCGCTCCCAGTCCTGCTTGTGCGCGGCGACGGTCTGCTCCATGCGCGCGGTCATGGCGTCCATGCCGCGGGCGCCGAAGTAGGTCGTGAGCGTCGTGATGACGATAAAGCCCATGTACCGCAGGCACACGAACGCGTAAAACGCGTAGCTGCCGATGAGCAGCACTACCCACTGGAACCGCTTCGGCACCAGGTAGTACAGCACCAGCAGCGCGAGCACCAGCAGATAAAATGACAGCGATGTCAGAGTCATGTTCTGTCCTCCAGCGTCTGGCAGGTGTTGAGTACGTCGGTCGCGAACCGGTCACGCACGAGCGTGAAGGCCCCGTCGCGGTACAGCGCCACGCGCGGCATATCGCGCGACAGGAACACGGCCACGCCCTCCGTCACGGAGTACGCGCCGCAGCGGCCGAGGGCGATCACATCGCCCACGCGCAGGGGCGGCAGCTGCGCCTCGCGCACGAGCACGTCCGCCGTCGTGCACAGGCTGCCGCAGAGCATCCACGGCTCGGCGGCGTCCGCGCTCTCGCGCAGGAGCGTCAGCGGCGGGGCCTGCATGCCCATGAGCTGGCCGTCATACTTGACCTGGTGCATGCCGCCGTCGCACACGGCGTAGTTCACGCCGAGGTTGCACTTGGCGTCGGCCACGCCGGTGAGGAACGTCCCGCACGGTGCGGCGAAAAAGCGGCCCATCTCGATCGTGAGCGGGTACTTTTCGCCGAAGGCGCGGATGTGCTCCGCCGCCGCGTCGAGCAGCGCGCAGTCGCGCGCCTCGGCGTCCTCGCGGAAGCACTCGGCGTTCAGCCCGGGGCCGTATTCCACGTGCTGCGCCGTGAAGCCGTAGCGCTCGCGCAGCATCGTGAGGTATTCGTCCAGATGCGCGAGCTCCTTTGCGATCACGGCGTCCTTGCGCTTTTGCGTGCCGGAAAAGTAGTGGATGCCCACGATCGTCACGTTCGGGAACTCCGCGCGCCGGGCGACGAGCTCCGCCAGCGCGTCGGGGTCCATGCCGAACTGGCTGCCGGCGGTCAGGCGCGGCAGCACGCGCACGTGCTTGCCCTGCGCGGCCGCGGCGGCGCAGATGAGGTCAAAGTGCAGCGTGCTCTCGGCCGTGAGCAGGTCAGCCCCCAGCGCGACGGCGCGCGCCACATCGTCCGCGCCCTTGTTCACGCCGGAGTACAGGATGCGCTCCGGCGGGATGCCGAGCTTCTCGCAGATCGTCAGCTCGCCGGGGGAGCACACCTCCACCCAGCGGAACACGTCCGGCAGGCCGCGCAGCACGAAGGGATTGGCCTTCATGGAGTAGCACAAATTGACGTCAGAGCCGAACGCGGCGCGCACCCTTTGAGCGCGCGCCGTGAAGGCCTCCAGATCAAACAGATACAGCGGCGTGCCGTATTTCTCGGCCGCCGTCCGGAGTGCAGTCTTGTCCATCAGTCCTCGTCCTGCAGGCGCTGCACCATGGCCAGCAGACGCTTGGCGGAGTTGAAGTTCTCCGGCACGAGGTCCTTGGCGCCGATCTCAATGTCGAACGCGTCGTTGAGCGCCGCAACGAGCGACACGATGTCGAACGACTCGAGAATGTGATCGTCGATGAGGGCGGTCTCGGTCTCAAAATCCACGTCGGGGCGCAGATCGGTCAGAATGTCCATCAGTTCCTGTTCCATGATAAATATACCTCCTGAAGTGAGTAAAGTCAGCGAAATTAGTGTTTGGCCGCGGCGGTGATGCGCTCGGCCAGCGCGCGCATGTTCGTCTTGCCGTTGTCGAGCCGGGGCATGGCGTCCAGCTGCTCGATCTTTCGCGGCACCATGAAGCCCGGCAGGTCGGCGCGCAGGGCGACGGCGATGTCGCGCTTGGTCACGCCCTCGCCGGTGTAAAACAGCCAGATCTGCTCGTGCGCCTGATCGTAGAGCGCGCAGCAGTCTTCCACGCCGGGCACCTTCGCCGCGGCGAGGTCGATCTCCCCGAGCTCCACGCGGTGGCCGAGGTGCTTGACCTGCCGGTCCTTGCGGCCGTGGAACATGAGGTTGCCGTCGGGCGCGAAGTGCCCGAGGTCGCCGGTTTTATAGATGCGCTCATCGTAAGCGTGGTTGAGCGGGTTTTGCAGGAAGCTCTCGGCCGTTTTCTCGCGGCTGTTGTAGTAGCCCAGCGCGAGGATGGGGCCCTTGACGCAGATCTCGCCGATCTCGCCGTCGGGCACGGCCTCATTGCGCTCCGAGAGCAGAAACACCTCGTAGTGCGGGTACGGCTTGCCGATCGGCAGCACGTCGGTGTCCTCCACCAGACCGGGCACGACGTAATACGTGCACGAGGCGGTCGCTTCCGTCGGGCCGTACTGGTTGACGAACCGTGCCTCCGGCAGCGCGAGCTGCCACTGGCGCAGGCAGCTGCACGGCATCACCGAGCCGGAGAAGCACACCTTGCGCAGGTGCTGCGGCACGCTGCACTCGAACGCGCCGAGCGCGGCCGGCACCGTCAGCGCCGAGACGCTCCAGCCCACGGCCGTGACGCCCTTGTCGTTCATGTACTCGAACAGACGCTCCGGCGACATGAAAAGTTCCTTCGGGATGATGGCCGTCGTCGCGCCGAAGCGCAGCGGCAGATAAATGTCGCGCACGGCGGCGATGTAGTCCAGCGGCGACTGGTTGCCGAGCACGTCCTCGCGCGCGATGCCCATCACGCCGGCGTAGTCCTCGATGTAGCACATGAGCGAGTGCTGCGCCGTGATGACGCCCTTGGGCGTGCCGGTCGAGCCGGAGGTGAAGATGATGTACAGCGGGTCGAGCTCTCTGGCCCGCGCGCGGCAGCCGGCGAGCAGTGCCGCGTCCTCGCTGCCTGCGAGCAGGTCCTCCGCGATGAGGATCGTGCCGGAAAAGTCCAGCGTTTTCGCCTTGTCGTAAAACGCGCGCTGCACGATCATCAGGTCGGTGTCGAGCGTATTTAAAATAGAGTTGAGCCGGTGCACGGGCATCGTCCCGTCCATCGGGGCGTAGCAGCACCCGGCGTACACCGCGCCGAGAAACACCGCCGGTGTGTGCGCGTTGCGCCCGCTCATGACGGCGATGGGTTTTTTGCGTCCGGCGCGGAACTTTGCCGCCGCCGTGCCGATGATGCGCGCCTCGCGCCGCACGTCGGCAAATGTCACCGCACTGTCCTCATCGAGAAAAGCAGGCTTGTCCGGACAGGCTGCGGCGGTGGTTTCCAGCCAGTCGAGCACGTTGGTTTCCATGCGTGCCAGCTCCTTTCCGATAAATGTCCATAATCGCTTTATCCTATCATGTTTTTCACGCAAAAACAAGTCGCCATGTGTCATATTTAAGAAAAGGTAAGAATGTGCTGCGGCTTGACGCGCTCCCGGTTACCAAGTACAATGTGTGCGCAGGGGCCCGGACGGCAGCATGCGCGGGTGCATGTTTTTTACAAATTCAGAACTGGGAAATTGTGAAAGTTGCGCCTTTCGGCGCGCGACAAAATATGGTATCCTCTAATCAGAAAACAGGACGCGCGGAAACGATTCCGACGGTATTCGCGCCGCGCGCGTGCTACAATCATGCGTGTTTCCAAATCGGACAGGCTGCGGCCGGGGTGCTCGAGCACCGGCCCGGTTCAAACAGGGGGGGATGCCGCAAAGCGGAAAGGAAGAACGGAAATGCCCAAACAAGTTCAGAGGGTGTGGAACGCGGCCACCACCGTGCTGGTGGTCCTCGTTGTCATTCTGGCGCTGCTTCTGGTGGGGGTCCGGCTCGTCGGGTTCCGGCCGATGTGCGTCCTGAGCGGCAGCATGGAACCGACGTACCACACCGGCTCGCTCATCTATGTCAGGCCCTGCGCGCCCGAGGACGTGCAGGTCGGCGATCCGATCACGTTCGTGGTCAATGAGGAGCTTGATGTCGTCACGCACCGCGTCGTTTCCATTGATGCGGAAAATCAGCACTTTTACACGAAGGGAGACGCAAACGCCGCGCCCGACGGCGCACCCGTCTATTTCAAGAACCTCATCGGCCGCCCGGTGTTCACGATCCCGTATCTGGGCTATGTCTCGCACTGGATCTCGAACCCGCCCGGGATGTATCTGGCCATTGCACTCGCACTCGTACTCATCCTCCTGACGTTCCTGCCGGACATGCTCCGCAAGGCATCGGAGGCGGATGCACGCGACGCTGCCCGCCGCGCACAGGCGGACCCGCAGCACAGGGCGGATGCAGAGAAATCTGGAAAACATCTGGGAAATTGAAACCTCAGCGCAATATTTTCGCCTTCCGGAGCATTTATTTTATGAATACGAACGGCATCCGGACAGGCACGGAGGGAAACAGGACACTTCGGAAAAATCAAGGGAGGAAAACGTTACATGAAGAAGAAAACTTTGACGGCCGCGATCGCGCTCGTGCTCATCGTGGCGCTGGCTGTCGGCGCGACGTATGCGTATCTGACGGCGAAGACCGGCACGGTCACGAATACCTTTGTCGTCGGTAAGGTGATCGACCCGGGCGACGAGAAAAACCCGAACTTCGTTCTGGACGAGAGCAAGGCGGTCCGGAGCAGCGACGGTACTTATACGCTTGACACGGCCCAGCGCGTGAAAGCGAACGACTACACGGTGGTTCCGGGCGTGAACCTGCCGAAGGACCCGACGGTCGAGATCAAGAATCAGGACAACGTCGCGGGCGGCAGCGATTACTACCTGTTCGTGAAGGTCACGGCGGGCGCCGCCTATCAGGCCGGCGAGGACGGCACGAAGCTGCTGAGCTACACCGTGGATACGGACAAGTGGCTGAAGCTGGATGTGGCCGGTGAAGAAGTTTATGTCTATGCGGCGGACGGCAAAACGGCGAGCGCGAACCATGGCAACTTCGCAGCCACCGGTATCCTGAAGGCCGACGCGCAGGGTAATGCCATTACGGTCGCCAATGCGGACCTTTCCGGCCTGACCAAGGAGAATTCCGCGCTGACATTCCAGGCTTATGTCTGCCAGTCCGCCGGCCTGACGCCGGCTGAGGCTTATGCCGCTGCGAAATAAGCACTCCCTTATAAAACACGTGCAGGGCGCTGCGCGCAAACATAGAAAAGGAGAACGCTACATATGAAGAAGAAAACCATTCTTGTGGCCGCCATCGCGGTCATGCTCGTCGCGGCGCTTGTCGTCGGCGGCACCCTCGCGTACTTCACGGATACGAAAACCGCGGACAATACCTTCACCATGGGCAACGTCGCGATCACGCTCGATGAGACGAACGCCGACCCGAACGCGCCGACCGGCAGCGGCCGCGTGACGGAAAACGCGTACACCGTTTACCCCGGCCTGACCGTGGACAAGGACCCGACCGTGACCAACGTCGGGGCGAACGACGCATGGATCCGCGCAAAGATCGTTGTCAAGGCGAGCTGGGATCAGCTCAATCAGCTTGGCCTGATCGAAGCCGCGAATGACGCGACCGGCGAGAAGCTGGCGAAAATCTTCAAGCTCGGCGACGGCTGGAGCTACACCGGCAGCGTCATCATGGGCGACGACAACACGTTTACCTTCGTCATGAAGTATGCGGACAAGCTTGCCCCGCAGGCTGCAACGCCTGTCTTTACGCAGGTAGCCATCCCCGGCGAGACCGTTGTGGACAGCTTTAACTTCCACATCGATGTGGTTGCAGAGGCCATTCAGGCCGACGGCCTCGATACTTGGGAAGCTGCTTTCGCCGCGTTCGACAAATAATCGCCCAACATTTTGACCCCAAAGGGGCGGCGAAATCGCCGCCCCCATCGGGAATTCCGGTCTGGCTTCAGTCCGGGCGCGGGCGGCGGCGCGCTGCCGCTGTCCGCGCGCGGATTGAAAAGAAGATCCCACAAAATTTCCTGCGTGCGCCCTCGGGCGCAGAGCGTGAGAAACTCGGTACTCAGAAACATCCCCTCTGGGAGAAAGGCGGTTTGTGCATGAAGAAGAAATGGACCATCGCGGCGGTGCTCCTCTTGGCAGTGGCACTGCTGGCGGCCGGTACGTGGGCGTACTTTACGACCGACGGCACGGCGGACAACGTCATCACGATGGGCTCGGTCAAGCTCGTGCTGCACGACGAAGATGGTGCCGGCCAGCCGTTCACAACGGTGAGCGCCATGCCCGGCAGCGTCGTGGACAAGGTCGTCTATGTGGAGAACGCCGGCTCCGGCGCTTTCTACACCCGCGTGAAGATCACGCCCGAGGTGGTCGCCGCCAATGGCGAGATTATCCCGCTCGACGCGAGCAAACGACTGCTCACGCTGGACCTGAACGACTCCGACTGGGTCCCCGGCACGGACGGCTACTATTACTATACCGGCGCGCTCGTGCCGCAGGCCGCCACGTCGAAGCTGTTCAACCATGTGACGTTCAGCACGGACATGGGCAATGAATATCAGAACACCACGGTGCACATCTACGTCACGGCCGAGGCCGTCCAGACGGCGAACCTCGAAAAGTACGCCGCCAAGGATGTCCGCGATGTGTGGAAGCACGTCGGAACGGTCGAGGCGAGCACCTCAAGCACGCAGATCGATCCGATCCCGACAGCCTGAGAAAGGAGGACGAAAACATGAAAAAACGCATTCTCTCGCTCGTCCTCTGCGCGGCCATGCTGCTGAGCATGTGTCTGTTTCTCGGTGTGGGCGTTATGGACGACACGACTGCCGACGGCAGTGCGGAGAGCACGGAGACCACGGAGCCGGTTGATGGCGTGAACATCGTCAGCTTCACAAATGCCGGCCCGCTGGTCACACCGGAGCAGAATGTCGGCCCGGCCAGAGTGCGTGCGCTTGCGGCAAACGACACGGGCAGTGGCGTGAAGCTTGACAAGACGGTCACCGGGCCCGATGACGACGGCAACTATACCGTCCGCTTGGAGGCCTATGCGACTGGCGAGCAGACCACGACCGTCAGCACGAAACCCTGCGACATCGTGCTCGTCCTCGACGTCTCCGGCTCGATGGATGACTATCTGAAAGAAACGGTCTACAATCAACTTGATAAGAACAGCAATATCAATAGCAACAACTATGATAAAAAAGATAACCGGTTTGTTCAGCTTGACGACGGCACGTATGCCAAGGTAACTATTACAAAGATAGAAAGTGGCGGATGGGGGAAAAAGACGTACACGTACACGTACACGTATACGGACGAAAACGGCACAGTGCATACTGCAACCTCGAGCGGGAAAGCCACTGTATTCACCGCATGGCCGCTATATTACGCCGAACAAAAAGATAGCTCGGTAAAGAAGCTGGACGCTCTGAAGAGCGCGGTGAACACCTTCATCGAAGAAGTCGCAAAAAAGGAGACGGCCACGGTGAAGCACAACATCTCCATCGTGAAGTTTGCTGGTAAATCTATCAATACGGTCGGAGATAATACTTACAAAGAGGACCGGTATGAGTATAACTACTCCCAAATCGTAATGAATCTGATGGACGCCAGTGACAAGCAGAAGGACCTGATGGACGCCGTCAATAATCTGAAAGCTGGTGGCGCAACTTCTGCTGACTATGGCATGCAGCATGCCCAGACGGTGCTGATGAATGCACGCAGTAATGCGACGAAGGTCGTCGTCATGTTCACAGACGGTGAGCCAAACCATAACAATGGTTTCGACAAAGACGTGGCAAACGACGCGATCAGCGCCGCCAAGGAGCTGAAGGCCAGCGGCGCAACCGTTTACACCGTTGGCTGCATGAACGGTGCGGACGCAAGCCGCGTAGATGACATCAGTGAGCTCAACAATACCGATGTCAATAAGTACATGCACCTCATGTCCTCCAACTATAAAAATGCGACGAGTATGTCCAACCCCGGTGACGCGACCTATCCCACGGATACAAGCAAATCCTACTATCTCTCGGCCAACAATTCTACGGAGCTCAACAATGTTTTTGAGAGCATCAGTCAGCAGATCGGCGGCTCGAAGACCGATCTGACGAGCACTGCCGTGCTCAAAGACGCGGTGACGCCATACTTTGAGATTCCGGCCAACGCGAAGGTCACGCTGAAAACGGCGAAGTGCACCGGCGTAGACAAGAGCGGAAAGCTAACCTTCGACACGGAAACGGATACGGATGTACCTCCCGACGTCGAGGCCACGGTGAATGGCAACACCGTTTCGGTCACCGGGTTTGACTACAAGACCAACTGGTGCGGCCCGCGCACGAATGCGGCCGGCAAAACAACCTATAGTGGCCAGAAGCTGATCGTCGAATTCAAGATCCGGCCGACGAATGACTTCCTCGGTGGCAAAGACGTGAAGACGAACGTCGGCACGGATGACGGCATCTATGAGTCGAGCGAAGCCGGTAAGGAGCCGGTCGAGAGGTTTGCACCGCAGAACGTGGATGTCGCTGTTAAGCAAGTTACCGTCAATGACAATAAAACAGAGATTTATCGTGGCAATTCTACGAATCTGGAAGATCTCGTCAAGATCAGCGACAAGCTCAATAGCACGAACAATGCCTATGTGACGACCACATACACAATTAAGGACGGCGATACCACTATTGCTACCTATACGGTCAAGCCCGGAGAGGCCATTGGTGAGTGGAATACCTCTACCGAGGTTAGCCCGGACAGCACACATGAATACACAGTTACCTGCGAGGTAAAGAATGCTGATTCTTCGGACGTGCAGACGGCGTACGCGAAGCTCACAGTTGTCGTCAACACCTGTAGCCTGAAGATCACCAAGACCGTCGAGGGTAAGGGTGCGAACCCGAACCAGACGTTCGTGTTCAACGTGAAGGACAAGGACGACAAGCTCGTGACCACCGTGGTGCTCAAGGCCGGCGCGAGCACGACCATCACCGGTCTGGCTGTCGGCGACTACACCGTGGTTGAGGACACAAATTGGTCGTGGAGCTACACGCCTGACAATGGTTGTGAGGCCGTCACGCTCAGCAGCACAAAGCCCAACGGCGAGGCCAAGATCACCAACACCGCCAAAGAAAACCACTGGCTGACGAGCATTGTCGACGTCATCAACAAGTGGACGGCCAAGGATGGCAAGACGACCATCAACAATTCCGACCGTGTTCCGGGCGCGAACTGAATAGGAGGGATGACACATGAAACGTATCTTTAACGGTTCAGGCGGGAGAAAGACCGCGCTCATCCTCTCCCTGTGCCTGATTTTCGCGCTGGCAGTCGGCACCACGGTTGCCCTGCTGGTCGCGCACACCAACGCAGTGACGAACACGTTCACCGCCGCCAAGTCCGATATCAAGATTGATGAGAACGTGGAAAACGGCGAGAAGTCCAGCATCCGGGCCCGGAATACCGGCACGGCTGCGGCCTATGTCCGCGTCAAGCTGGTCATGAACTGGGTGGATGAAAGCGGCCGCGTTGTGACCGGCGCACTGCCGGAGGTCAGCATCGTTCGTGACGGCAGCTGGATCACCGGCTCCGACGGCATCTATTACTACACCAAGCCGGTCGCACCGAAGGATGCGGAGCCGGACAATGTGACGTCCGAGCTGCTGGGTGCGCCCATCAAGCAGGAGAACGCTCCCGACGGCTGCCACCTGGAGGTGACGGTTCTGGCCGAGAGTATTCAGGCTGCGCCGAGCACGGCCGTGGAGGGCGCGTGGCCCGCGGTCAAGGTCGCGGACGGCAGCCTGACTCCGGCAACGCCATAAGGAGGGCAGCGGTATGAAACACAAGAAGTTTACCATGATCGTCGCCCTCGTGCTGGTGGCCGCGCTGGCCGCCGGGCTGGGCATCTGGGCGGCTGGCGAGGCGAACATCCCCACCGTCACGTATTATGACGGCACGGACGGCGCCGGCGCCCGCTTCACCTTCACGCACACGGGTTCGGACACGAACCTGTTCCCGAATTTCTCCAACTGCATGCCCGGCGACAGCCTCACGCAGACCATCCGCGTGCAGGCCGACAGCAAAAACGGCACGCAGGGCGCGAAGATCTATCTGCGCGCCGAGACGGACGGCACCGCCTCCGCCAAGGACGGCACGCCGCTCACGTACAGCGACGTGCTCGATCACATCGGCATGACGGTGTCGAAAAACGGCGTCGTGCTCGCATCCAGCAAGACGGCCAAGCTCTTCACGGAGCTGGACGCCGCGGACGGCCTGAAGAACAATGTCCTCGTTGCCGAGGTGTACCCGAAGGGCGAGCCGCAGGATCTGGATGTGACGATCTCGGTCGACCCCGCGATGGGCAATGCGTTCCAGGAGGCGGCTGCGCACATCACGTTCGTGTTCTCCGTCGAGGACAACGAAGCGCCGCCCCCGCCACTGGAGCGCGAGAAGCACGATGCCTACATCGTCGGCTATCCGAACGGCAACGTCGGTCCGCTCGATCCGATCACGCGCATGGAGGCCGCCACGATCTTCTATCGCCTGCTGCAGGACGATGCGCGCGAGCAGGTCTGGTGCACCACGTATCCGTACCCGGACGTGGAGGCCCACAGCTGGTACAGCAATCAGGTCGCCACGCTGACGAATGCCGGCATCCTCAGCGGCTTCCCGGACGGCACGTTCGGCCCGGCGAAGCACATCACCCGCGCAGAGTTTGCGACGATCGCGGCGCTGTTCTTCCACGCGCCGGAGGTCTCCGATGATGCGTTCTCGGACATCTCCAGCAACTGGGCGCGCGAGTATATCAACCGCGCGGCGGCGCTCGGTCTGGTCAGCGGCTATCCGGACGGCACGTTCCGCCCGAATGCGGAGATCACCCGCGCCGAGGTCATGGAGATCATCAATAACGTTCTCTTCCGCACGCCGGACAAGGATCACTTCCTCAGCAATATGATTACCTGGCCGGACAACAGCAACCCGAACGCCTGGTACTATGAGGCCGTGCAGGAAGCCACCAACAGCCACGATTACGAGCGCGTGGACAACACCTCGCCCGAGACGTGGACGGAGATCACGCAGCCCAGAGACTGGGATGCGCTCGAGACCGAGCTGGCCCAGAAGTACCCTGACCGGTAAGCGCGCGGCGCTGACGGCAAACCCCACCACAGCGAACACCCCCTGTGCACTGCACAGGGGGTGTTTTTGCGCGCAGAGAAAAAAGCGCCCCGGCGGCTGCCGGGGCGCTGGTACGGGATGCGTTATCAGCCCAGATACTGCTTGTCGTAGTTATTCTGGATGCAGGAGATGACCTTCGTGATGACGGTGTTGAACGGGGTGGGCACGCCCAGCCGTTCGCCGTAGCGCGCGATGGCGCCGTTGAGCACGGAGATCTCCGTCTGGCGCTGATGCAGCACGGCGTCCTGCGCCATGGACGGATAGTAGTTGCCGAGGTTGGCGACGATGTTCGGCTCCTCCTTTTCCATGAGCGGCCAGAGATCGCCGATGCCGAGCGCCTGCGCGACGGCGCAGCCCTCTTTCCAGACATGCATGACGATGTCGTGACCGTAGGGGTCGGCGAACGTCTCCTTCACCTTCAGGCGCATGACGGCGCTCACGCCGTTGTAGCCGCTGTTGGCGATGACTTTCTTCCAGATGTACGGGCGCACATCTTCATCAAAGCTCGCGTTGCAGCCGCCCGCCTGGAAGCACGCCTCGAGCGCCTTGCCGGCGGCGTCGGCCTTCGGATTGTTGTGCACGGCGCCGAAGTGCATCTGGATGCCCTTTTCCGGTTTGCTCACACACACGCCGGGGCCGGCCAGCTCCGTGCCGATCAGGCCGCTGCCGTAGAGGATGCGGTCCGTCTCCACGAACTGGGCGAGCACCTCGTCGTTGCCGAGACCGTTCTGCAGCGAGACGACGACCGTCTCCGGCCCGATGCAGGGCATGGTGTCGGCCATGACGTCCGCGGTCTGCGTGGCCTTGACCATGAGGATGACCATGTCCATGGTGCCGATGTCGTGCGCGGTGGCGCTCGTGTGGAAGCCGGTGAGCACTTCCTCGCCCTCCGGCGTGCGGAAGACCAGCCCGTCGGCCGCGATCTTGTCCATGTGCGCCTTGTACTTATCGACGAGCCAGAGCTCGGCGCCGCCCTTGCGCAGGTAGGCGGCGAACACGCTGCCGGCAGCGCCGGAGCCGATCATTGCGATTTTCATGCGTTTGCCTCCTTAGCAAACTGCCGGCCGGTTGGTGCCCGGCCGGCAGAGAAAATTCGGGGTGGGAGATTACTTCAGGTACTGCTTGTCGTAGTTGCCCTGGATGCAGCGCACGACCTGGGACAGGACCTTGCACACCGGGGTGTCGATGCCCAGCTGCTCGCCGTACTCCGCGATCTTGCCGTTGAGCACGTCGATTTCGGTCTGGCGGTGGTTGAAGAGCATGTCCTGGCACATGGACGGATAGTAGTCCGCGATGTTGGTGACGATGTCCTGATGATCGTGGGCGATGAACTCATCGGCGTCCATCGGCACGCCCTTGGCGGTCGCGACCGCGCAGGTCTCGCGGATGACGCTGTGGAACAGCCACTGGCCGAACGGATCCGCCTCGACCTCGCCGATCTTCAGACGCAGGACCGCGCACACGGTGTTGACGGTGGCGTTCACGCAGACCTTTTTCCAGATGAACTTGTAGATGTTGTTGTCGGTGCCCGGCTCGCCGTCGCGCCAGTAAGCGTCGCAGCCGCCTTCACGGTAGCACTTGAGCATTTCGGCGCAGGCCGCGTCGTTGAGCTCCGAGCGGACCGCACCGCCGAAGTTCATCTGCACGCCGCCGGCCGGGGTGGACACGCAGTGTGCGGGTTCGGGCAGAGCCGTGCCCAGCACGCCGGAGCCGATGATACAGCGCTCTTTCGGGAAGACCTTGAAGAGGTTGTCATCGTTGCCGAGACCGTTGATGAGGGAGACGGCGACGGTCGTGTCGCCGACGACAGGCATGGAGTCCTGGATGGCCTGCTCGAGCTGGGTAGCCTTGGTCATGTAGATGATAACGTCGACCTTGCCCTCCGCCGCGGCCGCGTCAGCAGCGGTGGTGTAGGTGCGGAAGCCCTTGAGCTGGTAGTCGTAATCCTTGTAGCCGCCATCTTCCTCCTGATGGATGGTGAAGTGCATGCCTTCCTCGGCGACCTTCTTCATGTGGGCCTCGTAGCGGTCGATGAGGATGATGTCCGCACCGCCCTTACGCAGGTAAGAAGCGAAGACGCTGCCGGCTGCGCCGGAACCATACATTGCAAATTTCATAACTTTTTCTCTCCTTTTCTGAATCTGTTTGCGATATCTTCGGCCGCTGCAGGCGCATGCCTGACGGCGGATTACCGAACGGTGTTGGTGAGGGTGCCGATGCCCTCGATGCTGCACGCGACCTCATCGCCCGGGTGCAGCCACTTCGGCGGGTCAAAGCCCATGCCCACGCCGGCGGGCGTGCCCATGGAGATGATCGTGCCGGGCCGGAGCGTCATGCCCTGGCTGAGCTCGGCGATCACGTACGGCACGTGAAAGATCATAAGGTCCGTCGTGCTGTCCTGCCGGAGTTCGCCGTTGACGCGGCTCTGGATCTTCCACGGCCTGCGCACGTCGAATTCGTCCGGCGTGACGATCCACGGGCCCATCGGCGTGAAGCCGTCGAGGCTCTTGCCGCGGTACCACTGCTTGTGCTGGTTCTGGATCGTGCGCGCGCTCACATCATTTAAAATGGTGTAGCCAAATACATAGTCCAGCGCGTCCGCCTCGCTGACGTTGTACGCAGCCTTGCCGATGACGACGGCCAGCTCCGCCTCGTAGTCGAGATCGGCGACCAGATCGCTGTGGCTGAGGATGTCGCCGCCGGGGGCGACGGCCTCGTCCACGCGCTTGGAAAAATAGATCGGGAACGTGTCCGGCGCCTTGACGCCCTTGCCGGCGACGGATTCGCTCTCCTTGGCGTGGTCAAAATAATTGATGCCCAGGCAGATCACGTCCTGCACCGGGCGGGGGATGGGGGCGAGCAGCCGCACGCGCTCGAGCGGCAGACCCTCACCGCGCAGCACGGCGGCGGTGTCGAGCACCGGCCAGATGCCGATAAGCGCCTGCATGTCCGCGCAGCCCGGCACGGGATGCACGGCGGTGCCGGCTGCATTGAGCAGACCGACGGCGGTGCGGCCGTCTTTTTCAAATGTTACGAGCTTCATAACGTGCGCGCTCCCTCCGAAATCGACACGAGGTCGTGAATGTGTACGCAAAAATGATGGTTAAAAATTCATCAATCGTGTTCGCCGGAGGCGTTGGCCAGTTTCAAAAATATGCCAAACTTGTTTGTCAGAAATTCAACAAGAGATTTGACCTCCCGGCGTTGTTATGATAGCACGAAAGTGTAGACGCCGCAACTGTTTTCTTTCTATCAGAGCGCCAAAATCACGCAAAAAATTACAAAAACGCCAGAATCAGAGTGCATAAAAATACATGCAGGATTTTGTGCAGTTCGACAATTTTCAGAAAATGACTGAAAAAAATTGGGGATTGGAAGAGGCTGTTATTGACTTTTGCGTGTGAGAGAATTATAAATTTACTATCCCGAGTTGTTAACGACTTGTTCATAAATTAACACATGGGTGTGGATTTCGAGCCCTGTCCCGGTTGGTAGGAGAGCACGAGGCAGGATTGAAATAAAAGAGAGAAAAGCAAAAAAGAGCAAAAAAGAGAGAGGTAAAAAATGGATAACAAAAAGCTCAAGAGCAGCTGGGCAGCCGCCTTTACCGTGGCGTCTGTCTGGTTCGGCACCCACGTGGGCGCCGGCTTCGCGACCGGCAACCAGGTCGTGAACTACTTCGTCCAGTATGGCTGGACCGCGGCGATCTTCCCGCTGCTGGCCATGGGCATCCTGGCCGTTGTCATGTACATCATGATGAAGTTTGCCAAGCTCAGCGGTTTCGACAACTACAAGGACACCTATCGCGCCCTGTATCCGAAGCCGTGGATGGAGATCTTCTTTGAGATCTTTTACATCATCATCATCCTCGCGGCGGTCGCGTCCTGCGTTGACGGCGCCGGCGGCATCGTCAAGAGCCTGACCGACCTGCCCGATATCATCTGCAACCTCGTCATCATCGCCCTGCTGATCCTTCTGTCGATCTTCGGCGTTGACCTGATCATCAAGGCTTCCACCGTTCTTTCCACCGCGATCCTGATCGTCACCGCGATCCTGGTCATCATGGGCTTCGTTGTTCCGATCGACGCGGTTGCTCAGGAGCTCGCCACCGAGAATGCGGCTTACGCAGCCATCCCCGCCATCGCGGACGTCACTTCCCAGAAGGGCCTCGAGGGCGTCTGGCGCGGCGTGTTCGTGTACGCTGCTTTCCAGTGCGTGTCCGTCCCGGCCATGATCGCCGCTTCCACCGAGCTGACCCACAAGGGCGTCAAGCGTGCCAGCATCCTCGGCTGGCTCATGAACGGCGGCGCGCTCGCCGCTTCCGGTGCCATGCTGCTGCGCTGGTACCCGATCCTCTGCGCCATCAAGAGCACCGGTGTTGATACGGTTGCCAGCATTGCAGCCCGCCATATCAGCGATGTCATGAAGCTCCCCAACCAGAGCGTTGTCACCCTCATGGGCAGCGGCTACACCTGGCTGTTTGTCGTGTACACCGTCCTGCTGTTCTGCGCGTTCGTGTCCACGTCCGTCACGCTGGTCTACTCCATGATCCAGCGTTTCGAGGGCCACTGCTTCCCGAAGGCCATCAAGAGCAAGGCTGCGCGCAGCGTCATCGTCGGCCTGATCGTCATCGGCCTGTGCTATGCGGTCTCCCTGCTCGGCCTGTCGACCATCATCTCCAAGATCTATGGCTATGACGGCTACTATGCACTGATCGTTGTTGTGCTCCCGGCGTTCATCTGGGGCATCCCGAAGATCAAGAAGCTGTCTGCCGAGAAGAAGGCAGAGCTGTCGGAGTGATCTGACCACGGCGCAACTCTCCAGCGTCTCAACCAAAAACACTGATCGCTGCGTTTGCAGCGTCATAGAGAGGCAACCCCGCAGGCTTTGGCCTGCGGGGTTGTCGCTGTTTTTGGGAGGACCGGTTGCGGCTGCGTGGTGAGACAGAGCAGCAGGGGAGCCCGAGGGGGCAAGGCCCGCCTCGGATGGAATCAACCGCGGATACGCGGAGGCAACCCCGCAGGCTTTGGCCTGCGGGGTTGTCGCTGTTTTTGGGAGGACCGGTTGCGGCTGCGTGGTGAGACAGAGCAGCAGGGGAGCCCGAGGGGGCAAGGCCCGCCTCGGATGGAATCAACCGCGGATACGCGGAGGCAACCCCGCAGGCTTTGGCCTGCGGGGTTGTCGCTGTTTTTGGGAGGACCG